>ERZ791920.400-NODE-400-length-44312-cov-3.550218_pt1 | contig 44312 bp, 30 predicted proteins | sample MGYA00510136_ERZ791920 | MGnify/ENA primary metagenome ERZ791920 (study PRJEB30046, sample SAMN00792066) | human gut metagenome | study: EMG produced TPA metagenomics assembly of the A metagenome-wide association study of gut microbiota in type 2...
TAATTTTATTATATTAAAAAAATAAAGTTAAACCTTTAATCTACATTTGAGATCAAAGGTTACTTTTAAGGGCTTTCATAAATTTAAATTCGCGTTATAATTATTGTGAATATGTAAACAATCAGAAGGTGAACGATTATGTCCGAAAAAGTTTTTGTTGCTCATGTCACGCTCAGCTGGGGTGAAAAGCGCGACTATCTAATTGCTAATGATGTTGAACCCGGTCTGCAGCATCGCTTGGATACTTATGACAACAGTTGGAATGAAGTAATGCAAAATGCCTTGATGAACGTGCCAGTAGCACCATATCTGCCAAGCAACTCGGTTCAGCCGCCAATTGCTACGGCCAAGGTCAGCGATGTCGAAGCTCGTGATTTCGGTCCAACTGAAGAAAAACTGCAACGGACGCGCAGCCAGTTTATCATGGCCGCAATGTGGGAAAAACAGTCTGCCGAGACTACTGCCAACTTTTTGCACCATGACTATGATCAAGCCAGTCAAGCCGAAATATTTGCTGATGTCGACTATTGGGTTAATGGTACCAAGCACCCTGATGTCTGGGCCCATACCAAGCAGCTGATTAGAGACCAGGAAAAGCGTTTAAGCGAAGAAACTGCTAATTAAAAGGCATAAATACGAAATCATCCCGATCACGGTTAAAAGCTGTGACCGGGATTTTTTGAGAATGATATTTTAGGCTTTTAGTATTCAGAACTGTTTCGATTAGCTGCGATTCCCCGACCGGCATGCGTCAACGATATTTCGGTTAATTGATTCCGTAGCTGATGTGGAGCAATGATGTTTCAGTTAGCCGTTTCTGCAGTCGCCGCAACTCAATGATAGACAGATTCCCGCTCTAATTAACCTCCACTCCGCCACTGATAAGACGTCAACCGCAGCTTTACCTACTATTTTGAATTTTTTAGCCAATCGTAGGTAACTGTATAAGCAATTTTTTGAAATTTACCTACTTTGCAGATTTTTTGCCTCAATAGTAGGTAATTTTGTATATTTTTGGTTCGAACGGCCTAAGCCAAAACTGTGCAAAACTTTACTTTACCTACTATTTTTATTTTTTCTTCAATTTATAGGTAAAGTTAGGGATACCAAACTCAATTTGGCAGATTGCAAGAAATAACTTGAACAAATTTAGTAACACAGATTACGCAAAAAGATCTCAATCGGTGTTCGCCAATTTAAACATTTGAGTGGTCGGGAATTCAAATACCAGTTAATTTGAATCAATTCATCATCGGTAATCTCATCAATCGGTTGACCTTTGGGAATGAAGCGGCGTAGTACTCGGTTGCGATTTTCATTACTGCCTCGTTCATGTGGCGAATAAGCGTGCGCAAAGTACAGCGGAACACCGGTCTGTTCTTCAATCAAATTGTAGTTGGCGAATTCTTTCCCATGGTCAACATTAAGGGTCTTGAGACTATCTCCTAACTGGTTAGCCAATTCTAAAATAGCCTTGGTCATTGAAGTACTATCTCGTCCATTAAGCCGTTTAACGATGGTAAGCCGACTCTTACGCTCGACAAACGTAGCTACTGCTTGACCTTTACGTTTTCCAGATAAAACTGTATCAGCTTCAAAGTGACCTGAAGTATTACGATCAGAAATTTCAGCTGGACGATCTTCGATGGAACGTCCATGACTAAAACTACCACGGGTTTCTTTAGCTCGTTTGCGACGAATACCATGGTCAGGTAAATCAGTCACATTAATATCCAGTAGTCCCTGATCAATCCAATTATAGATGGTTTTGTAGGCAATTTTAACTACATGAGCCACTTGTTCAATTGACCATTTTTGAATCTTGATTTTTTCTTCAATCAATCGCTTTAGGTTAGTCGTTAAGATGGTTTTACGACCACGATGACTAAGTTTAACTTCATGGTCAGTTTGAGCCTTAACTGCGTGATACTCACCAGCTAAGCGATGAACCTCATTAAAGATAGTGGTTTTACTAAAGCCTAAATAATCGGCAATATATTGAAGTGAGTGCTTTTCATGATGAAGTGTTTCGATGACAACGCGGTCTTCAAATGATAAAATAGTGGTGCCCATAAAGGTCCTTCTTTCTAATGGAATGTTGTGGTGACACCATTAAAGACCTTTATGGGTTTTTCTATCCACTAATATGTTCAACTTAAATTTTACAATCTACTGAATACTAAAAAAGTCACCCGCAGATGAGGTTTTCACCTGCGAGTGACTTTTTCGTTGCTAATTAAATGTGTCCACACCATTAATTAGTAGATGCCATCATAAGCCTTTTGGTAAAGGTCGATGATTTCTTGCTTGGTACCCTTACGAGGGTTGGAGAAGGCGTTCCCATCCTTAAGGGCATTTTCAGCCATCAATGGGAAGTCTTCTGGCTTAGCACCGATTTCCTTGATGGAAGCCGGAATACCAACGGCCTTGCACATCTCGCGCATGCCGTCAATGGACTTTTGAGCGGCTTGCATGGTAGTCAGGCCAGTGGTGTCGTAGCCCATGATTTGTGCCAGTTCAGCGAACCGGTCTGGGCAAGCGATCAGGTTGTACTCTTCAACCGTGGTCAGCAGCAATGCACAGCAAACACCGTGTGGGGCGTCGTATTGACCACCAAGTTGGTGAGCCATGGCGTGAACGTAACCCAGGTTGGCATTGTTGAAGGCCATCCCGGCCAGCATTTCGGCTTCAACCATCTTGGTCCGGGCCTCAACGTTTTGACCATTGGCAACAGCTTCTGGCAATGCTTCTTGAATCAGTTGAATGGCTTCCTTACATTGACTGTCCGTGATTGGGTTGTGGTCAACGGAAACGTATGGTTCGATGGCCTGAACGAAGGCATCGCAACCAGTAGCAGCAGTAACTGATTGTGGAACGCCGAGCATCAGCATTGGGTCGTTGAAGGATACCAATGGAATGTTACGCCAGGAAACAACAACGAACTTCAGGTGGTCTTCTTCGTTGGTGATAACCGCGTGCCGGGTTAATTCAGAACCAGTCCCGGCAGTCGTGTTAACGGCCATCAGAGGTGGCAGCGGGTTGTCCAGGGTTTCAATCCCGGCCAGCTTGGTAATGTCATCACCGTTGGTCAGGATAATCCCGATTCCCTTACCACAGTCGTGAGCAGAGCCCCCACCAACAGTGATGATGGAGTCACACTTCTCTTCTTCGTACATCTTCTTACCAGCCTTGATGTTACGAATCTTTGGGTTAGGTTCAACACCGTTGAAGATGGCGTAGTCCACGCCAGCCTTCTTCAGTGATTCAATCGTTTGAACAACGGGGCCGTTTTCGATCTTTTCCAAGCTCTCTTGGGTAACGACCAGTGGCTTGTGCATGTTAAGCATCTTAGCACGGTCACCAATCTTAGCGATAACACCAGGACCAAAGAAGTTAACGCTTGGCATTAAGAAATCAAATTGTCTATCCATAAATAGTAGCCTCCTCATGACATTTGAATACGTTTCCATAATCACATAGCTTTTCAACAAATTCAAGGAAAAACGGCTATTTTTGCTCGTAATTGAACAATCTTTAATAATTGTTTCATTTATTTAATTTTACCATAAAGAAATCGATTCCAATCTTTAACCGTGTCGTAGGTGATCTCGCCAATGAAGCGCGGATCATGCTTGGCGTAAACGTCCAACGCGATTTTGGCCTGCAGCGGATTCTCGCCCACGCCTACCGTGGTAACCAGCTTCAGACGGTCATGAACGGTCTTTTGGATCTTCTTAACGACTTCGATTGGATCATCCCCGAACAGTTTCCAGGAGTGAGTGATGTCCAGAATCGACTCGTCAATCGAATACGGCAGCAGGTCCTCATCGGCCACGAACTCGCGATAGATGTTGTTGACCTCAATGTTCTTCTCGATGTACGTATTCATCCGTGGCGGCACCACAATCAAATGGTTGTCGCGCGGCAGATCACGCTGACGATTGACGTTGGAGATGTCATAAAGCTTTTTGGCCATTGGAGATGACGCCAACACCAGCCCGCCATTGGTATTTTCGGCTTCCGACATGACTACGAGCGGCGTGGTGAGTGGATCCAGCCCGCGCATCGTGCACTCAACCGTGGCATAGAATGATTTGTTGTCGATGACCAGGAAAATTCCCCGCGGCTCTTCTGAACTGTCCATCTTGCTGCCCTCCTCGAACTTCTGTTTGCATTCTATTATAATATGCGAATGAGTGTTCGTAAAGGTGAAAACGAAGATAAAGGGTTTAAGGGTAATAATACGGCAAACAGGCCCGTGGAGATTCCGCGAGCCTGTTTTTTTGATTGCCAGAACTGCACTATGACTGAGCTGAATTGTATTTGGCAACCGAGCCACGTTCCTTTATTTGATACGGCAGCTCAACTGAAGAAACATTCTGGTTGGTCAAATGTTCAATTGCCAACCGTCCCATCTGCTTGAATGGCTGATCAATCGTTGTGATTCCCGGATAGATCATACTGGCTACTGACGAGTTGTCAAAACCCAGAACTGCCAATTGCTCAGGTACTTTAATGCCGTGTTCCTGAGCGGCATAGATAACCCCGGCTGCGGCATCGTCACTGGCTGCAAAAATTGCCTCGGGAAGTTCTCCTTTTGCTAAAAGAAGTTCTGCGGCCTGCTTTCCTGCTGCAAACGAGTAGTCGCCGGGAATAATAGATGGTGTAAGTCCAGCTGACTCCATTGCTTTTTGATATCCTGCGCAACGCGTCTTACCAGTTTGCGGGTCGCTGGTATCCACGGCAATCAGAGCAATCCGTTGGTATCCGCGGCTGATTAGATAATTGGTCCCTGCAGCGGCAGCTTTTAGGTTGTCGATGGAAATCATTGGTTGGTTGGAAATTTTGACGCCTAGAGAAATCAATGGCAGCTGCAGTTGATCAAGTAGTTTCAGATTGTCCTCATCAAATTGAACCGAAACTGAAATAATACCGTTGACTTTGCGCCCAGCCATTAGATTTAGGCATGTCTTCAGTCGTTCAGAGTCATTTAAGCCACAGTGAGCCAAGAGAATTCGTTCTCCGTTCTGATAGGCCCAGTCTTCAATACTGTCGATGATAGGTGCGGCAAAGCTCGTTGTGGCATTGGTTACGATTACCCCGATTAGATTAGACGATTGCGCAACCAGATTAAAGGCAGCTTCATTTTTCTGATAGTGTAGTTCCTTCGCTATTTGCTCAACCCGATGACGAGTTTTTTCGCTATATCCCCCACTATGATTTAATACGCGTGAAACGGTTGAGGGAGTAACTCTGGCTAGTCGAGCGATATCTTTGATGGTGGCCATGGAGAACCTTCTTTCGGAAAAAAGTAGTTGACTTTTGTAGTACTCATTCTATAATACGCTTTGAAAACGGTTACTGATACCGTTTTTATTATTTAGACATTTACTCAAACGTTTGCGTAACTTTTATTTTTAATTTTTTTACAAGGAATGATAATAATGGCATATACACCAAAATGGTGGTGGCAAAATTCAGTTGTCTACCAAGTCTATCCACGGAGTTTTCAAGACAGCAATCATGATGGCATTGGTGATTTAAAAGGTATCATCAGTCGGCTTGACTATATTAAAAAACTAGGTGCTGATATTATCTGGCTCAATCCAATCTACCGTTCGCCAAACGTTGATAATGGGTATGACATCAGTGATTATCGGGCAATCGATCCAACTTTTGGCTCATTGACCGACTTTAAGGAGCTGCTGACAAAGGCTCATGAACTTGGATTAAAAATAATGATGGATCTGGTGGTCAATCACTCATCAGATGAAAATGAATGGTTTAAGCAAAGCCGCCAAGGAAAAGAAAATCCATACCGTGACTATTATATCTGGCGTGATCCAGTCGATGGCCATGAACCAACTAATTGGGGTTCATACTTCTCTGGTTCAGCTTGGCAGTACGATGAGACAAGCGGTCAATACTACCTTCACCTGTTCGCTGTAAAGCAGCCGGATCTAAACTGGGAAAATGAAGCCGTTCGTCATTCGGTATACGACATCATGAATTGGTGGGCAGATCTCGGTGTGGATGGATTTCGAATGGATGTCATCAACTTAATTTCAAAACCGGCTGTCTACAAAGACGTTCCGACCGCGCCCGGAATGCAGTATGGCGATGTCGAGCCGGTTGTTGCCAATGGTCATCGGATGCACGAATTCCTTCAAGAAATGCATCAAGCTGTAATGGCCAAGCATGATTTGGTAACAGTTGGCGAAACACCTGGTGCCACAACAGATGATGCCAAGAAGTACGCCAACCTTGAACAGACTGAACTGAACATGGTTTTTGAGTTTGAGCATATCGGCTTAGACGGTAATGACAACCCAGCTTTAGGAAAATGGAGCGACAAAAAAGTCAGTCTGCCAGAATTGCGAGATAACCTGGTGAAATGGCAGACTCAGCTAAGTGGTAAGGCCTGGAACTCGCTTTACTGGAACAACCATGATCAGCCACGCGTCGTATCCCGTTTTGGCAATGATGATCCAAAATATCGTGTCGTTTCGGCTAAAATGTTGGCAACAATGCTGCACTGTCTGCAAGGCACGCCTTATATCTACGCAGGTGAGGAACTGGGAATGACCAACACGACCTTTAACTCTTTGTCTGACTATCGTGATTTAGAGAGCATTAATGCCTACCATCAGCTGGTTGACGAAGAGCATCTGGTTGATGGAAAGACAATGAGCAGATATCTGGCAATTCATTCTCGGGACAATGCCAGAACGCCAATGCAATGGGATGACAGCAAGAATGCCGGATTTTCGGATGCTGAACCTTGGATCGCGGTCAATCCCAACTATTCAGAGATCAACGCAAAGGCGGCACTGGCGGATCCATCATCCGTCTTCTATCACTACCAGAAACTCATTCAAATGCGCCATGACTTGCCAGTAATGACAGAAGGAAAGTTTGCGTTGGTCAATGGCAACGAATTGGATGAGCAGGTCTTTGCCTACACGCGTGATGATGGAGAAACAACGCTGCTTGTAGTAGCCAACTTTACTAAGGAAACAATCAAGCGAGAATACGCGGCTGGTCAAGGCAAGCTCTTATTAAGCAACTACGAGGATGACATGGGAGAAACTCTGCGTCCATATGAAGCTAAAGTATATGAATTCAGTTCAAAGAGGTAACAAGTAATATGGAAAATCAAAAAACAACTACGGGACTGCCGAGTCTGCCAATAAGTACCCTGTTTGCCATGACTTTTGGTTTCTTCGGCGTTAACATGGCATTTTCGCTGCAAAGCTCGCAAATGGGAAGAATCTTTCAAACAATCGGTGCTGATCCGACCAAGCTTGGCTTCTTCTTCATTTTGCCGCCACTGATGGGAATGATCGTTCAACCATTAGTCGGCAAGTATTCCGATTTAACATGGAATCGATTTGGTCGTCGGATGCCTTATCTTTTGGTCGGCGCACCAATTGCGGCCTTGGTTCTGATCCTTCTGCCCAACGCGGGATCATTTGGTTTCGGGTATGGTTCATTGGCCGCGCTTTGGTTTGGTGCAATTGCAGTTCTGTTCATGGATCTGTCTTCAAACGTCTGCATGCAGCCATTCAAGATGATTATTGGTGATATGGTTAACGAGGATCAGAAAGACTTTGCTTGGTCCTGGCAACAAATCTTCTCTAACATGGGTGGAATTCTCGCAACCTTAATGCCGTTTATCATGACGCTTTTAGGGGTTTCCAATACTGCTAAGAAGGGCTCCTTGCCTAACTCAGTCATCTGGACCTTCTACCTGGGCGCGGCTGTACTGCTCTTAACCAGTATCTTCACGCTGGCCAAGGTTCATGAGTATAACCCTCAAGACTATGCCAAGTATCATGGCGTTGATATTGCAGCTAATCAGGAAAAGCTTAGTTTCGCGACTTTGCTGAAGAACGCACCTAAGGCATTTTGGCAGATCTCACTCGTTCAGATGTTCTGTTGGTTTGCGTTCCAATACCTTTGGACTTATGGTACTGGCGCTGTTGCAAAGAATGTCTGGAATGTAACTGATCCATCAACGGCTGGCTATCAGGCTGCCGGCAACTGGTTCGGTGTTCTGTCCGCGGTTCAGTCGATTTCAGCCGTACTGTGGGGAATGGTTCTGTCAAAGACCAAGCCAAACCAGCGCAAGACGATGTATCGTTTAGGTCTGGTTCTTGGTGGACTTGGCTTTATGTCAGTGTTCTTCATCCACGACAAGATACTTTTGATTCTTTCTTTCGCTCTGATCGGCATTGGCTGGATTTCAATGAACTCGATTCCGTTTGCCCTGCTGACGACTGCGCTGGCCGGTAAGCATGAAGGGGCATATCTGGGATTGTTCAACTGCAGCATCTGCCTGCCGCAAATCATTGCTTCCGTTGCCAGCTTTGCCATCTTCCCATTGATTGGCAAGTCCATGCCGGGGATGCTCCTTTTGGCCGGTATTGTTTTTGCCAGCGGCGCGCTATTTGTCGGCCGAATTCAAGAACAGACCAATGCTTAATTGAAGCAGTTTATCGTTTACACATATCCATCCTAAAAATCTTAAAAAATGAAATCCCTGTCTCAAAATCGAGGCAGGGATTTTGCTTTTGTGAGGTATCAGAATATAAATGCAATTGCACTGATAATCGTTTATACTTTGATACGATTTTCAAAAGAGTGTCCACAACAATGGATATTAATTTATTTTTAGCGCTTACATTGACTGATATAGTTTAGACAAGGAGGGAGGAAAAATGAGTGGAAACCGTGACAAAATAATAAAGATTCTGTCGAAAAGCGATCGTTTTGTCACAGTCGATGAGTTGGCAAAGTCTATTGGCATCTCGACAAAGACTATTTATCGAGCCGTCAATGGGATCAATGACCACTATGACGAACCAATCATTGTCTCCGAGCGTGGCAAAGGGTTGAAGCTGAATTACGATCGGTATCTCGAGTTGACGAAGCAGACTGGTTCTGAAAACGACAAGCTGGACAGTACGCCATTGGAGCGACGGAACCAGATTCTTACCAAGCTGCTGTTCAACGCGCCTTTGGCCAATCGAGTGTCAGAGATGTATGAGGACTTCTTTGTAAGCATTGAGCTGATTCATCAAGATTTGACGATTATCAGCAAGCAGCTTCAAAAATATGATCTCAGCTTAAAGCGGGACGGCAGCTTTGTTTCGGTAGTTGGTGATGAGTGGAATATCCAGCGAGCCATCAACGTGGTCTTGATGCAGAGCAATGCCATGAACCAAGTGAGGACGTTTTTTTAGATTTCTTTTTCTAAAATCGGACAAATACGATCTTGTTTTCCTAAAAGAAAATGTTTGATCCCGATTTTTTTAAATCCATGACGTTCATAAAAACGAATACCTGCATAATTTTTTTCATAAACAGTCAAACGTAAATAATGTTTTTGTTTCGTTTTAGCATAACGATTCGCTTCAGCGAGTAACCGTTGCCCTAACCCTTTGTTTTGATAATCTTTGAGCAGATAGAGCCGTTGAATCTCTATAGCATCTTTTTCATCATTGACTTTCATATAACCAATGAGTATTTGATGATCCTTAATACCAATAAATTTACTGGTTGACTGTGCCAATTCTACTGCCAATATTTCAGTTGTCAATTGTGTCTGTAAATATTCTTGCATATCAAGTGGATCTGCGCCATCGATAAACGATTCATAAAAACTAACAACACTTACAACTTGTAAAGCATCTAGATCATCATAATCTAAATACGCTAGTGTGATTTGATTGTTCATCTAACTCCTCCTTTTGACATAGTATACTATAAATCACCCGTGGTGCTAGTTAATTTTAATATCCTAAAGAATATCTCAAAGTTCCTTCAAAACGTCGTTGTGCTCGACTTAATAGAACACTGTAAGCTAGTAATATGCTTTCAAATCTACTCTCTAGCCCTTTAACAGAACGTGAGTTGAAATTTTGACAACCCAATTTTTCTTTGTTTTTCAAGTAAGCTGTGGTCTAGTTTTTCTGATTTATCCATGTTTTTACGTGGCGGAACGGATATAGTAATGCCCTTAAGGGCAAGCTTTTCATGGATTTTATGGCTAATATATCCTTTGTCCCCTAGGATATTGGGAAGATTCGCGACTTTCTGGATTCAAAAGGATTGTTGGACAAGGTCAAGATCTACAAGAGCAACATTGCCGAACAGATCAACAATATTGATGATTACGATGTGTTTGTCAGCACGACGGTCGTTCCAGAAGACGTTCGCGACAAGGTTATCAATGGCCTTCCGCTGCTGACTGGTATCGGTGTAGATAAGGTATACGATCAAATCCTGGCAAAGCTGGGTGAAGACTAGATTAACCTACGAAAAGCAGGCCCGTGGAAATTCCGCGAGCCTGTTTTTTTTGATTGCTGATGGAGTGTGTTGAACAAAAATTGCTGAGCTGCTAAGGCATATTTATATCCCTCTGCTGTCGTAAAAATTAATAAGATGGCAGTCTAAAAATGCCCAAAAATGGCAGCGTGAAATTGTACAAGAATGGCAATTTCAAAATGTACAATGCCCCACGTGCCATGCAGAATTCGTAAATCGCTGATGGACGCATTGCGGAGTCATTTTGGGCAGCGAAACGTACTCGTTGCGGGTGCATTATAGGCGCGAACCGAGAAAATTAGTATCCACGTCAAATCCCCGTCACTGGCGGGCCACAGACTAGTCGGTGGTAGATTTCCCCTTATGCTCTTTAAATTACAGAAAACTGAAAAAGGAGATTTTTTTGGGCCGTTCAAAAAATCAGTCAAGGCGATGTTCATTAGCTGGCGTCTTTGCATTTTATAGCGAGTATATGATTTGCACCAACATTCCTTATGATCGTGCAGAATATATCGCTAAATTGAGTTATCCTTAGTATACAAATAAGCATTAACAATCTGATTGGGAACGCGAAGTAAGACGTTAGGGGCGGTATGATGAGTATTGTGGTAAGAGCTTTGGGGATTACGGTTATATTGATGATGGCGGCATTGGCAGTTCGACTTTTAAATGAAAGAGAACAGTTGTCTCGTAATTTAGAAAACAAGTCCAGATTCGACAAACGCAGTCGATTGAGATGGAAAATGGGGATCCTAGGGTCGAGAAGAAAGCTTAAGCAGGGAAGACTTGCTTTGGGTCAGATGGTACTAACTTTTTTGGTTGGTTTCCTAACGATGCGCGCCTACGCGAATGAGTATTTCTTTATGATTGGCGGCAGCATCAGTGTGATTGTTTTTGTGCGTTCGTTCTTCGTTTGGAAAAGGATTACGCGCGAGAGCAGACCAGTCATTCTTAGTGGTTCAGCAGCCAGGATCATCAAAGAGTTCTTTGATGACGGGGCAAAGAAAAACTCACAAAATGATGACGGATCTAAGAAGGACGATTAGAATAAATGAAAGCGTGATTGTTACGAAACTATTTATTATTTTCGGTGTTACCTTTGGGGGGATTATGGCTTGTATTTGTTCAGCATAACTTGAAAGAAGGCATGATGAAATGACTGATGATGAAATCATGGAAATCTATCGAGGTTGGGATGACAAAACTTATGCGGCGATCAAAGAATATGTATCTATGTTTCACCAACCATGGCCAGTTTATGGTCCTCACGATATTGAACTGATTGAATGCTGTATCAAAAAGAAAATGTCAATTGATGACCTGCTGACAAATGATGAAATATACGATAAGTATTATAAGGACATTATTTATTGATAAAGTTGAGGTTAATACATGGCAAGAGCAATTCCAAAAGGCATGAAGTTTTATGAGGATCCTGGAAAAGAGCTAGAAAAAGCGTTTAAAGAATATGAAGGTAGATTTGGCAAAGGCTCAGTTGATAGGATGATGCCACTTGTTGACCCATTAGATCCCGATCCAGTGGCAGACATGATAGCAATTCAAAAATTAAGAAAAGCTGTCAAGACAGGCAGGCGTTTACCGGAGATACCTAAGGAAATGAGAGACACTATGCTCTATTAGATTGCTCTTCATGCTATGTTAAGCACGAACTCAGTGCAATATAGTTGGCTACACTGGGATTCAGAATTATCATGAGTATCACTGGAACAACTAAGAACTTATAACTTTAAAAGCAGACACACCAAAACCCTTGGTGCGTCTGCTTTTCATTTACCCAAAATCAATCTTATCCAGCATATGCTCACGGCTGACCTGATCAAGCCCCAGGTATGCCAAGGTCATGGCTTCACTGGAATGGTTCAGCAGTTTCATGACCAGACCGATGTTGTAGTTGGACTGGACGTACACTCGGTAGGCTCCCGTTTTGCGCATCGTGTGCGTGCCCAGGTAGTTGATGTCCAACAGATCCCCGACTTTGGCCATCACGTTGTAGAACTGGCGCTCGTCAATATGCTTCTGCGGCCGCGTGGTAGAAGGAAACAGCCATTCCGTTGTCCCCTCATAGCCGTTGCGCTTGAGCCACTGCTGATACATCACCAGGTCCATCATCACTGGCTTGAGGTAGAGCGTGTTCCGCTTGCCGGTCTTCTTGTCCTTGATGAACGCGTGCTGCTTAATGGCGCCATAGTCATCGAAAACGTCTGCTTGCTTAAGCCGCAGCACGTCACTGACCCGCAGCAGCGTTGCCTTGCCGACTTGAAAGATAGTGTAGTTGCGCCGGCCAGACTTGAAGTTGTTCAACAGCGTATCCTGCACCTGCTTGAGTACCTCATCATCCTTGATTGGCAGTACGATCTGTCGCATTTAATCACCCCTGCTTTCCCGTCAAACGGAAGCTTTCATCAATCAATCTCATTACGTCATCGTCGCCCAGCTGATCGTCAAGTACGACTGAAATCCAGTACTTATGGTTCATATGGTAGGCCGGGAAAATGGATTTGCCGTCAACTGGCAGCGTGTCGCTTTTCAGATTGATGATATCAACGCTTTGTTCATTATCATCTTTGGTAACGAGTCCCCGCCGGCCGTTCATGATCAGGCCAAACCATTTGCTTGAATCCAGATGCCGAAAGACGCCATTATCTTTGTTATTCTTGGACTTCCAAGGAAAATCCGGCGCAACGTGATACCGATCATAAATTCTGCCCGCGATTCGATTGGCTTGTGGGGATGCAAATGGCATGGTCAGACAGCAGTGATCGACAATCCGCCCTAAGATCTTCAGATATCCGGCTCGGACGGAACTGACAAACTTGCCCTGCATTGCCGGCACGTCAATTTGGTAATATTCATCCCCAGTTGAGCAGTCAATGACCTGGCTATCAACTTTGCCGTTTTTCACAGTGACGACCGCTCGAAATGAGTCATCGAGAAAATTCTCTTCGTATGTATATGTGTCCCCGGTTTTATGAAAGCCAAATTCGCTCATCTGCTTGGGGATGAATCTTTGGTTTTTAAATACATCGTCAATCAGTCTGGTCATCTTGTCACTCCACTCAATTTTTCGAAAAATCTATAGGTATCATTTTTATTATATAGAAAGAAATAACACGTCTTAATTTTAGCATAAAACAATACAGTTAAACAAAACGCCATCTCAAGCAACCATTAGCTTGGAGATAGCGTTTATCAGTCCTTAATATTAATTTTTCCGTTTCTTTAATACAAGACCAACATTTAAAGCCTTGAAACACCATTTAATTGGCTGACCGCGATCCTACCTATGCTTTCATTTAGGAGTGCTTATCGCGACGCTTGCCACCTAAGAGCCCGCCAAACAGCATACTCAGCATCCCCAAAATTGCCCAGATATGACCGTGCTCTTGTTCATTGCTGCCAGTCTGAGGCAAGCGTTTATCTTTAACCTGCTTTGATTTAGCTGTCTGATCCGGCAAAATCGTTGATGCTTCTTTAATGGCATCAGCATTTCCAGTTCTGTTTGACTGATTGTCCGACTGTACGGGCTGATTTGGTAGTATCGTTTGATCCGGTGTTGTCGGTTCATCCGGCGGCGTTGGCTCATCCGGTGTTGTTGGCTGATCTGGAACAGCGGATTTGATGTATTCAACTTCAACCGTCAAATCATGCATATCCACTGTTACGTGCAGTGATGGAATAACTTGCATCGTTGCGGTATAGCCTTCCAATACCGGCACGGCTACACTGGCCAGTTTATCGTCATCTAAAACCTGCCAGTCGTGGTACGTAATTTGTCCGGTAACCTCATCAACCACCGCGCTTCTTGTAAACTGCACCTTCTGCTTGATCGTCTTAATACGACCATCAGGAAGCTTAAAGATAATCGTCCGCGTAATTGTTTTGTTCAGATCGGCAAAGGCAACGCCGCTTGGATAGTGACGATCTGGATTGTCCGGCAGCAGATTTTCAGTTGTCTTAGGATCATTTGGCAAAACCGTGACTGTAGCGTGTGCAACCTGAAGCACGATATCTGACGTGGTCGCCGTAAATGTAACGTTGTCAGGAACGACTTGCTCGGCGGTCAGTTTCCAACCTGCCGGAACCTTAATCGTAATCGGTACGGTCTGATCCGTCTGGCCGCTAATTGGATCCGAAGCAATTACCTGACCATGCTCGTCTTAATATTTGACATGAATCGTCTGTTGGTTGGCAACATAATTAATGACAATTATTTCATCAGCATCGCCGGCTTGCGCTTCTTGTTCGCCAATCCCGCTTACTGATGGGTGATATCCCGCTGCCTCGGGAACACGATATGCAGCCATCAGCGGATTGCCGACTGCCTGCCAATCGCCAAAACCGACGAATCTTTGGTTAACCAGATCATATTCACCCAGTCGTTCAAAATCAACCTGCTGCTTAGTAATCAATGGCTGATCTTGATGCGGCATCAAGACTTTGATCTCTCTGACAGTGGTTTCAGCAAGCTCACTGGCATCGGCGTGATTCAATTTGGCTGCCTGTTCAGCGTCAACTGTAATCACGCGATGTTTGATAACGATTCTGACTGGCTGATCAGCGCTCTCATCAAACACAACTGTATCCGGAACCTTGCCGGCAACGATTTCCCAGCCAGTTGGTACGCTGCTTTGGACCGCGACTGTTTCGCCAGTCCGGCCAACGATGGCATCGCTTCTGATCAGTTGATTGTTTTCATCAACATATTCAATCATCTGGCTGCGCGCTTCAGGCAGATAGTTAACGTCGATAATCGTGCTGTGGGCCGTCCCACTAGGCTTGTATTCAGCAACCACGGCTTGACTTGGCACCCATCCTTTGATCGTCGGTATCTCAATCTCGGTAAAACGATCGGTAACACCGCTGCCATCGTCTTCGGCAATCCAGGGCCCATAGCTGCGCTGCTTGGTAACCTCATCTTCAAAAGCCAGTCGAATGAAACTGACCTTTTGCTGAATCTGCCTGCTTTGACCATCCGGCAGTTTGATATTGATCGTTCGCGTAACCGTGGTATGACGATCCGGATCATTTTCATCAATTACCTGCAGAATATGGCCAATCCGAATCTGCAGCAGCTGCTCGCCGTCTTTTAGGACGACTTCATCTGGGATTGAGTTGGCACCAATTAACTTCCAGCCAACCGGCAGCTGTGAGGTAAGCTTAATCGTCTCACCAGGTTGCCCCCAGAATGGCTGGGCCGCAACGTAATTACCACTGGCATCAACATACTGAATCACAAATACGCTTTGAGCCTGACTGTAGGTAACAGTTGCCGTACTGTCAGGCGTGTTTGCATTTGGCCGTGATTGCCCAATTTGAGCTAAACTTGGCTGCCAGCCCTCAATTTCTGGTACGGTGACACTTTCAAAAATATCATCACCATACCATTTACCATAAACAATCTTTCCAGTAACCTCATCTTCAGTTGCGCTGCGGTCAAATACTGCTTTTTGAACAATGGTTTCGATCTGTCCATTTGGGTAAGTAATCTTAATCGTTCTTGTCACGGTTCGTTCAGTATCATCGGCAATATCGGTAACATCTTTTTGCTTATGCTGAATCAAGATTACGATTGGATCCGCCTGGGCTTTGATCTGAATCATCGCTGGTACGCTTTGAGTATTGGCAAGCTGCCAGTTTTTAGGAACCGTCAACTTGAATGCCAGCCACTCTCCCGTCTTTCCAGCCAAGGACTGTTCTGCAATCACCTGACTGGCAGCACCATTAGCGTAGACATATTGAATCAGCTGCGTTTCAATTTGCGGCTCGTACTGAATTTGAACGGTACTGTCTGCAGAATCGGCAGTTGGTACAATCATTGGCACCTGGTTAAGATTAGCCAAATAGCCAGCAATCGTTGGGACGTCAAACTGGTCAAACTGTCCTTGACGCTGCCACTCGCCATAGATGAACTGGTTGGTTACCAGATCACGGGTAACGGTTCGCGTGAATTTTACGGTTTGAACTTTGGTCTGAACCTTGCCATTAGGAAGATTTAATTTAATTGAACGACTGACCGTTCGCGTTTCATCCGGCTGATCTACCAAGCCATGCTCAATCTGTACGGTTAATGGCACGTTGACTGTTTGAATGACCAATGATTCTGGGAGCTGCTGACCCGCCAGCAATCGCCAGCCAGCGGGAAGCTTGAATGCCGGCTTGATCGTTTCGCCAACCTTGCCAGTAAAGTTTTGCGTCTTGATCAGATTGCCGTTTTGGCCCACGTAATTAACCGTCTGGAGTCTTGATTCAGGCAGATACTCAACATCCAAGACGACATTGGCAGTATCCGGCGTGACTACAAGTTGGCTTACCGTTTGCGAAGGCTTATAGCCAGCTACTTCCGGCAAGATCAGCTCATCCCATTTGGCAACCAGTGGAATCCAAGCGCCATAAGTATCGGTATCGCTGACCAGATCATGGTAAACTGCCCGTTTAAAGGCGGCCGTCTGTATGACCGTCGTTACGGCATTTTGATTCAGCGGATTTCTAAAGTTGATCGTCCGCGTAATCTGGCGCAGCTGTGGTGTTTTCTCAACCAACCGATGAACAACCAGAATGTCAATTGGCTGACTGGTGGCCTTGATCTCAATGCTGTCAGGCTGATCGTCTTGGTTGGCCAGCTGCCAGTTTTTCGGCAGGTTCAATTTAACTGGAACCATCGTATTAATGTCGCCCGTTACCGTCTGCGTTCCAATCACGTTGTCGTTTTCGTCAACATAATTGATGATTCGTTGGCCAGTCTTGGCTTGGTAGATCACGTTGATTGTCTGATTGTTCGTAGCACTTGGCGTCTGTTTGTCAATCGAAATCAGCTGTTGACCTGTGTCAGTATCCGTAATGATCGCCTGGTAACCATCGATTTGCGGAATCGATACAGCGTTCCAGATTGATTTGGTATTCAGCGTTTGCCAATCAACACTTTCCAATGGAATAATTGGCAGTCCCGTTACTGCATCGACCCAAACAATGCGGACAAAATGAACGCGTTGAACGATCTGAGTCTGGTTGCCTTGAAGATCGGTAATTACGATTGTCCGCACGGCATAACGATTCAGCACGTCTTCGCTCAGATCAACTTGATAGTGACGATCTTTGGTACCAGCAATTAAATCACCTTTTTGCACGGGATGATCAAAGTCAACTTGATATGCCATGTGCCGCAGCTTTAATTTAATCGGTGTGTCAACGACTTTCATGGCTACCTTACCTGGTACGGCCTGATTTTCATCAAGCCCCCAGCCATCTGGCAGGTCCAGCGCAAAATCAACCGTAGTTCCCGTTTCACCATGGATAACCTGAGCATTACCAATCTGCTCACCGGTATCGGCATCCACGTATATGATGGTCTGCGTCGTATAGCGGTTGTAGTAGGTAATCGTAATGTTGCCATCCACGTCTTCTGGAGTTGGCGTGGATGCTTCGACCACTTTAAGACTTGGCAAGTAGTCAGCCAAGTCATCAGGTGTAAATTGATCAAAGCTGCTCTGACCAATAACTTGCCATTGGCCATACGAAACGGCCTTGGTGACCGTATCAATGGTTGCACTGCGCTTAAACTGCACGGTTTGTTTAAGCGACTTAGTATGGCCGTCGGGATAGATCACCGTAATATTGCGGGCAATGGTTCGATTAAGTTTGTTATAGTCAACCCCGTTAGGATAAAAGTCATTTTTGGTATGCGGCAGGCGATCTTGTGGCGTCTTTGGATCATCGGGATCAACTGTGACTTGACCATGTACGATCTTGACTATAATTGGCGCCATTGCCGATCCAGTAAATGTAATTTGCTGCTGATCAGCCTGCCCGTCTGCTAGCATCCAACCATCTGGCAATGCGGCTGTAAAGTCAATTGCGAGGCTTTGATCAGTTTGTCCTGAAACAGCAGCTTGGCCGATCACGTTGTGCTGATCATCTTGATAGATCACCACAACCGACTGCTCATTAGCTGAATAGGTAATGTTATAAGTCAGTACCGTATCCTCGCCAACTGGCTGGTAGGCTGCAATCTGATCACGACTGGCAGTATAACCGGTAATCTGTGGAACTGTATATTCGGTAAATGCCAGGTTATCTGGATTTTGCCATGCACCATAGGTGATTTGATTGGTAACCAGGTTCTTGATTGCTGTTCGTTTTAAAGTGATGGTCTCTTTTGGCAGAGTATATTCACCCTGATGCGGATCAAAGATATTAATGATCCGGGTAACGGTCTTTTGGGCATCGGGATCAGTTTCTGAAACGTCTTTAGTCTGATGCTCAATTTGATATTTGATGATCGTATCCGTTACGGGAATCTTCAGGCTAGCCGGTACGACAACTCCAGCAACCAGCTTCCAGTTGTCTGGCAGCGCTGCATTGCCACCCTGATTGGTATCCAGTTTTACGTTTTGATCAACCAAGCCAGTGATTAAAAGCTTAGCGATCACATTGCCCGCACTATCAACGTACTCAATCGTCTGCACGCCAGGGTTGGCCGTATAAGTTACGTCAATCGTCGTCTCACTGGCCATGTTCTCATCCGGGTCAGCGGCTGCAATCTCGTTGACAGAGGAGCGATAGCCAGCATAAGTAAGCTTGGCAGCATCAACCGCATCAAAACGCTTGGTTACTTGCCAATTGGTATAGACGTCTTGGCCTGTGACCTCATCATGCGTCTGATCAGCCGTCATCTGCGCGATCTGTTCAATCGTCTCATCACCACTTGGTTTATGCAAAATCACGGTTCGCTTAAAGTCTTTAGTGATTTGGCCGGTAGTCGTCTGATGCTTGATCCGATAGACAATGGCTCCCTTGGCATTCATGTCGATTGAGATCGTTGCACCATCTTGAATGGCGCTATCAACAAACGTCCAGTGCTCTGGCAGTTTCAATTGATAAGCAACGTGAGAATCCACTTGACCAGAAATTGTATCAGCTCGGATCAGCTGATCATTTTCATCAACATATTGAATGATTCGCGTGGTAATCGGCTTGGCTGAATAAGTTACGTCAACGACTTGATCGATCGTACTTGGCGTTGGTTCCATGCTGTGAATGACGTCTGGGCTGGATTAGTAGCCATCAAACTGTGGCACGTCAACGACTGCAAAAATATCATTGCCCTGCCAGGTACCATATTCAACAGTATTGTCAACCAGATCCTTAATGGCCGTTCGGGTAAATTTCGCCGTCTGTGTAACTGTCTGCTTACTACCATCTGGATAAGTAAAATTGATCGTCCGCGTAATGATTTTAATGGCATTGGAATCAGTTGATGAAACGTCTTGATGCTGGTGATGAATCAAAATCACGATTGGTGCAGCATTAGGACTAAGCTTGACACTGGCCGGAATCGTCGTCCCCGGTACCAGTTCCCAATTAGCTGGAATGGCTGGCACAATTGCGACACTCTGATCAGTCAGCCCATTGACGGATTGGGTTGCGATTGGGCTGCCGCTTTGGTTATTTTCATCAACGTAATTAATCAGTTGTGTCTCATTTTGTGCAAAATAGGTAACGTTAATCGTAATGTCATCTGCCATGGCAGTTGGTGTGATCTTAGGCACCGTATCTTGTGAAGCCTTATAGCCCGTAATCGGATCAATTGTCACGGCTTCAAAGCTGCCATCACCTTGCCACTTGCCATACGTAATCTGATTGGTAACCAGATCAAGCGTAGCCGTCCGCTTAAAGTTGACCGTCTGGGTAATCGACTTGGTCTGGCCATCTGGAAAGTGGATATTGATAATCCGGTTGACCGTATCTTGAGTCCGGTCAGGATATTGATCCGTTACGTCTCTTAGCTGATGCTGAACCAAAATAACGATTGGCGTATCGGTTGGCTTGATCGTTACCGTTGCTGGCATGGCTTGTCCAGCCATCAGTTCCCAACCCGTTGGCAAAACGCTTGGTACGTTGACAATCTGATCGGTAGCCCCCGTAATAATCTGGGTTAATACGACAAAGCCGTTGATATCTTGATATGAGATCGTCTGTTGACCCGGATTAGCCTGATAGCTGACCAGATAAATTGAATCGCTGGTATCTGCCGTTGGCGTGACAGCCTCAATTACTTGATAGTTTGGCGTATAGCCCGCAATTGCCGTTGGTAGCACTTGTCTAAAGGTCTTATCGCCTGACTGCCATTGCCAATCGCCATAGCTAATTACGCCAGTTACCAAATCCTGTGTTGCCTGACGTTTAAACTGAGCTGACTGCTTGATCGTACTTGACTGTCCAGTTGGCGTAGTAATCGTAATCTGCCGCGTAACCGCCTTATTAGTCTGAATATTGAGTTTTTGATCAAGCCCAGTAACGTCTCTGGTCTGGTGTTCAATTACAACTTTGATCACCGGATTGTAAACTTTAAACGTTACTTGTGCCGGCAGCGTCTGCCCAGCTTTGATCTGCCAGTTGGTCGGGGCCTGGTAGTTGATTTTAGCTACAGAGTCTGTTTTTCCGCTCAGATTGACGTGGTTGACCACATTACCATCTTGATCAACATAGTCGATTTCTTGAATATTACCGTCATTGGCTTGGTAATGAATGTCGATGACCTCATCTTTTCCTTTTAGCGGATCAACGTTTTCATCATTAACCTGCTTGTCGGGCGTATAGCCAGCCACAGTTGGGATTTCAACTTTGACAAAATTCCCTTGGGCCGGTACCCAGCTGCCGTAAGTTACGATGCCGGTTACCAGATCCTTGATGGCACTACGATGAAAGGTTGCGGTCTGAATGATTGGCTGCAGCTGTCCTTGATATGGATCAAAAATATTGATCGTGCGCGTAAACGTTTCGGCAGCATTCGCATCCGTTGCTGAAACATCGGTCGTTTGATGCCGAATCAGCAATGCAATCGTCTGACCGCTTGCCATCTTGGCCGGATTTAGGTCATTGCTGTCAGCCAGCTCCCAGTTGGTTGGTAAAGCAATCGTACTTGGGTTGTCAGTATGTGTTAGTCCGGTCGTAATCTTAACTTGATGATTGGCCGAATCGCTCGTCAAAGTCAATGATTCATCGGTCTGTCCATGAATCGTCGTACTTGTGCCAATCGGGTTGCCATTTTCATCCTTAAAAATCACGATCACGTCAACTGGATCTGCCTGGTAGCTGATCGTAATTACCGTATCGCCTTGATCAGCTTTAACACCGGTCACTGCAGGCAGGTCGCCAGCAGTCGTTAAAGCAACCGCTTCCTGATTGGCATTGACTGCTTTTGGCGTATAGCCTGTAAATGTTGGCAGCGTTACTTCGTTAAAATAGTCCGTCCCTTCTGATTGCCAGTCGGTATAATGAGCCAGGTTGCCATTAGTCATGCTGATCACGGCTGACCGCTTGAACTTGACAATCTATGTCTGTGTAGTTTTGGTGTGATCAATTGGATTGATGATAATGACCGTCTGGGTAAAGGTCTTGCTTAAATCTGCATCCGTAACTGCCACTTGCAGTTTTTGATTCTTGGTACCCGGAATCAGCGTCCCTGCCGCCGTAGCCGTGCTGATCGTACATAAACCGGCCACGATCTGAATCACAATTGGCGTATCAACAGCCGCCAGCTGGACGTTTTGCGGCAATGACTCACCAGTTGCCAGCTGCCAGCCATCTGGTAGTGCTGGCATAACTACAACATCATCGGTCTTACCCGTTAAGACGTCCTGACCTACTTGGGTACTGCCATTCATAAAACGAACCGTCTGCTGGGCTGGATTGGCAGTAAACGTAATCGTCTGTGCTTGGTCTGTATCATTGACGCCGACCGTTTTTTGTTCTACCTTCTCGCTTGGTGTGTAGCCCGGATAAAGATTGGCCGTGTCGATTGCATCCCAGACTGCATTATCCGTCTGCCAATTCGTATAGCCAACCAGTGTCCCAACCACTTCATCAACAATCGCCCGGCGTGTAAAATGAATGGTTTGCGTGACGATACGACTGTTTTTGGTCTTAGGATCAACAATCGTAATCGTACGAGTAACCAGTTTGTTCAGATCATTATACTCAACCCCAGCTGGATAAAGCTTTGTTGGGTTATCCGGCAAAGGATCAGTAACTGTTTTGGGATCGGTCGGCTCAACATAGACGCGTGCATACTCAATATTGATCGTGATGTCTTGAGCGCCATCTGCTCCAAAGTCAACCAATTTCTGCGTACTGCCGTCAGTAATCAGCCATTCTGCCGGCGCGCTCAGCTCAACGACTTTGGTCTCACCAGTATCACCAGTAACTTCCTGTGACTTAATGACATCACCTTGGCTGTTGACATAATTAATGTGCATCGTATGCCGAACTGGCGTAAACGTAACGGTAATATTGCTGTCTTCAGCTTCAGCATTGGGCGTTGTTTTGGCAATCGTTGTCCCCGGTTGACCATCAATCATCATCGTATAGCCAGCCTTGGTATAATCAGCTCCTTGATAATTGGTCAGATCAATCGCCGCAAAATCACCAGTATCGCCATCAACCTGCCATTCTGTATAGGTCGTGATGCCGGTTGCCTCGTCCTTTATGGCCGTTCGCTGATATTTAACAGCCTGCTCGATGGTTTTAATTGTTTGATCAGGATTAGTAATCGTAATGATGCGCTTAACGGTTTTGGTTGTATCTTTCGAGATGATATTGTGCTTGATTTTAATGATTATGTCTGGCGTCCCAGTGCCGACCAGGGTAATTTGAGTCGGGATCGTCCCACTGACAATTTCCCAGCCGGTTGGTACGACTGCGTCCACACTAACGATTTCATCAGTTTTGCCGGTAATGGTCTTGGTTTGAATTACGTTGCCGCTTTCGTCCTCAAAAATAATGTGAGTTGTCTGTGGCAGTGCAATATAGCTGACCTGATATGTATTTGAAATGCGCTGGGCTGGGGTTAGACTGCTGACGGTTGGTGCAGTCGTTAACGAATAGCCGTCCTTAGCAGCTGCCTGCTTAATTGCTGATTGAATCGTTGCAATTTCTTCCTGCTCGTTTTTGTAGACTCGGCTAATTGAAATGGTTTTGGTCGTACTATCTGGAAACTTGAGGCTAAACGCATGCCGTCGTGAAGGTTCGTCCTTACCGGTCAGATAGTTAAAACTGGTCAGCTCAGACTTAAGGACATTCATCAGATTGGTATCTGTCAGATCAGTAAAGACCAGTAGCGGAATATCGCCACTACGCGTTGCATAAAAATCATTAACCTGCAGCTTATAATTGGCCGTCTGTGGCAGCTTGACCTGATTCATTGTCAAGACAAAACCAAATGAGGCCACGTCTTCATTGTCGCCTTTGCTCTTCTGCAGCGTTCCCGCGTTGGCAAAGATATATTGTGACCTGGTCTGCTTAGCTATTTTTGAAAGGTTCCAATTAGAGATATTTAGATTGGTAATACCGGCATAGTAAAAGATATGACTGATTTTGGTCAAAGAAGTGGTCTTCCAATTTGACAGATTTAAGGTTAATGGCCATTCACAAGCATTATCGAAGGCTTGATTGAACATGTAGTCCATATTATAAACCTTGGCTACATTCCAATTTTCAATACTGTCCAGCGTACTCAGCTTAGAGGTTCCACCAAACATATAGGACATATCCGTTACCTTAGCGGTGTTCCAATTGCTCAGGCCGGTAATCCGTACCGGCTGGTTATCGCCATAAAACATACGCGACATATTGGTAACACCAGCAACATCAAGGCCACCAAGAACCAGCGATTTTATCTTGCTGTTATATTGATTCATGTAATTATCGTCATAGCCACTGAAAGCTGCTGTCCAGATGCCAGTAGCATAGAGCTTGCCATCACCATCACTTGAAATGATCAACTCGGTCAAATCCCGGTTCTGTTTTAGCAAATTATGAATAACGCTAGCAGCAATCGTAAGCTTTTGATTAGCTTTAGTCTTACCAGCTTGATAAAAATCGTAATTGTTAGGAATCGTGATCGTGGTCAGATTCGTGCTTTTACCTGTATAGGTCACGTTGCCCTTGGCATCAACGTTCCAGTCCTTGGTCAAAGCTTGATAATCCGTCGTCTGAACTGCCAATTCGGTTGATTCTGCAGTTGCATTAACCATGGCCACCCTGGCGATTCGATTAGCTGTTGCCAACTTAGCACTGGCTACACTTGATTTTTCAGCAGCTGAAATCGCCGTGCTTTCAGAAACTGCATTGGCAGATTCAACAGCTGAACTGGCGGCAGTTTGACTATCTGCAGCTGTTGAAGACGCGGCATCATTTTGATCGTTGCCAGCACTGGCTGCTGCTGAACTGCTTGATTGCGTCACTGAGTCAGTTTTGGAGTCATCCGTACTTGATGATGCTGCTTGACTGTTTGATGAAACTGTCGAACTTGAAGCAACAGTCGCAACTGCATTTGAATTGCCTGCGTTATCGGTAGTTGCTGTAGCGGCTGAGGGGGCCGTTGGCTTGCGATGCTGTACTGCTGATTGTAATCAAGCGATTGGTCGAACTGGTGGTATCCGCCTTAACGACATGCCCACTTAGACTCATCCCGATAGCTACTGCTCCTGCTGAAACGGCAACTCGCTTTAAAACGGCACGATTTAAAAAATAGCGGCAAACCTGGCATGATGTAAGCCAGTTCTTGCCTGCTTTGTACATTTTGACGCGACAGCTGCGATCCGTTTCGGTCTCCTTTCCTAACCGTTGTAGTTTATTCATTGAAATTCCCCCATTTTAAGCTACTCTAAATAATAAGTTGGGTCACTGTTCAGCAAATCACCTTTATTTCGTCAACTTATTATTTATCACACTAATATTTTCTTACCATAATATTATATCACTGCACATGAAGCCGTTTTCATTAAATTGCTCAACTAAGGATCCAAAAAGAATAACAATATTTTTGTAACAATTTAAGCCCTTCTTATTTATAATTAGAATATTATAATGATTGGGGATGAATGCATTGAACGAGCTGACAAACAGACACCTGCTGATTGTTGGACAGACCGGCAGCGGTAAGACGACCTCGACTTTAACCTTGCTGGATCAATTGCAAAACAGCGGTCAAGCAAACATTGTCCTCGACCCTACCGGTGAATACGCGCAGCTGCCAAACGCCATCGTTTACCGCTTGGGTGAGAACGCTTATCTGGAGCCCGGCGAATTTTCAGCTGCACAACTGGTGGAGGCGTTAGGACTGCAATTCAATGAACAGCTAATTGTCGCGGTCACTTCAGCAATTAATGATTTGCGGATTCAAAATAATCTGCTTAATCATCCCGGCTGCTATCAGCGCATCAATCAGCCAGTTGCCGACCACCAGCAGGCACTGGCCAAGCTTGGACGCTGGTCAAAATCGTATGCCGTTCAACTGCTGCCCGACCAATTAATTGAAGAACTGGTAATTCCATATGCTGATCAGCGGGCCAACTATCATTTGCTTGGTCAGGAATATAATCGTCAATTGATTGCATCCGTATGGCCAAAAATCATTCAATTAAGAGAAATATTGGCCAGTCCGGCAATCCGCAAACTGTTTGGCACTATTCATCAGCCGCAAAAAGTCAAAACCGAGCTTAATTTCGTACTGCAGATGTTTTTAGATCAGCGCAGTGCTCACAAAACGCTGGTAATCGACCTTTCCGCGCTGAAGACGCTTGCAATTGGTCAACGAGCCGTCATCTCGCTTTTAATGAAACGGGTTCTGGAGCACCGTCTGCAGCATAACGTGGCTTTTCCCGTCAATATTATTATCGACGAAGCTCATCGTTACCTGCCAACCAATGAAGACGTGCTGAGCGAAAACGGGATCTTTCAAGTGCTGCGTGAAGGTCGCAAGGTTGGGCTGAATGTAATCTTAACCACGCAATCACCTTTGGACCTGCCAGCTAAACTGCGCTCTCAGTTTCCTAATCTATTAGTCCATCATCTGGCCAGCCCCGAAGAAGTCGACAGTCTCAACCTGGATTCGCAACTGACTGCCACCGTCAGCGGACTGGGAATCGGTCAAGCTATTATGTGTCTTTTAAATCAGTCGCCGCGCGTAATTGACGTCCCGTTGCCCAGCTGGTCGAACAACAAGGAGGATTTTTAAATGTGCCTGTTCATCATTTTGATGGTTTTATTTTTAATTGCTGCGGGGATCGTGATGGCCATGGCAACAACGTTTATGTGGGCCATCATTTTTGCTGCGGTCTGCGGAATTCTGGTCTATAGCATGCTGGCCTGGCTGTTTCGTTGGTATCGCAGCGCGGCCATGGTCGAGCATCCTTCCAGTCGCTCGGCTCTGCTCTATACGATCGTCATCATCTTGATTTTGATCGGAATCGTTAAATGGCATGACCATCATACTGATCATCGTTTCGACTATGCGCAGCCACAGAGCATGCAGGTTGTATCTTCGCCCATCAAAAAGTCTTAAATTCAAAAAGAGCCGGTGTTTAACATCGACTCTTTTTTCGATATCGTAAATCTATTCGCGGCAACGATGCCATCCAACGACATTTATCAAATCTCGTTTTAATTATTAATCATATTTATAGTTAAAAAACAATATGAATTAAGTTTTTAGTGTTGAGTGCTTAATTTAGCCAGTTTACCGAGCCAGCGGGTTTGCAAACGTCCATTTAGCAATTATCATTTAATGTAAATCTAATCTTCACATCATTATATAATCCAAGAGGTGAAATGCATGCCTGCTTTTGATATTCAACCCTATATCCAGCAAGCGCCCGCCCAGGTTCGACAAAGGATTCGCACGGGCATCATTGATTTTCCTACAGCCGGCATGGCAGCGGGCTATGCACAGGCTAATCTGGTAATCTTGCCGCAAATGTATGCGCATGACTTTCGTGAATGGATTCGGCAAAATCCGCAAGCCTGTCCACTGTTGGAAACCGTCAAACAAGCACCCTTGACCAAGACGATCGCGCGGCACGCCAACATCTGTACGGATATTCCGCGTTACCGTCTCTATGAAAACGGCCATTTTACTAAAGAGATTACCGATGCCACTCCGTATTGGCAGGCGGATATGGTTGGCTTTCTGATTGGCTGCTCTTTTTCGTTTGAAGAAGCCCTGCTCAAAGCCGGCATTGAGATTCGTCATCTGACCGAAAAGCACAACGTTCCCATGTATAAAACCAATATTATGACCAGCCCAGTTGGCCGCTTTAAAGGCCCAATGGTGGTTTCCATGCGGCCAATGTCGCCGGCTAAAGCTCAGCTGGCCCGCCAGATTACGGCCCAGATGCCTAACGTTCATGGGGCGCCGATCCAAATTGGTGATCCAGCTGCAATTGGCATCTCTGACCTTGATCATCCCGATTATGGCGATGCTGACACGATCAAGCCAGGCGAAGTGCCAGTCTTTTGGCCATGTGGCGTAACTCCACAGGCAGCAATCGAAAACGCCAAGCTGCCTTTGGTAATCACTCACGCGCCAGGACACATGTTTATTACCGATATCAAGAATGCTGATCTCAATGCCTACCTTGACGCGCATCAGCCAAAATAGCCTAAAGCAGCGGATTGACATTCAATTAAACGTCAACAGCTGACCAAATCAAAAATGCACTGCCGCGAAAAGTTCGGGTCAGTGCATTTTAAGATTAAAACTAGTCAATCAACGAATGATAGCGCGTGTAAGAAACTGGCTGATCAAGCTCTAAGTTCATGGAAACGATTGGCTTGCCGTCATGCTGCTCTTGTCGGGCCGATCCTGGCATGTAGCGACACGTGCCTAGATAGTAAAAGGTCTTGTCGTCATCTGCATCTGATTTTTTGACAAAGAGCGCCAGGCGTCGCCGACCATCCGTAAACTTCTTGACATCAGGACTGTCTAAGCGCCGGTTGCCTTTAGAAAAGTAGTGCATGACGTGATCATTTAAAAATTGATCCTCATATTGAATCGAACGGCTGATGTTTTTAGCTTTATGGTAAGTGACAAAAATGACGCCATCATGTTCATTAAAAAAGTAGCCACCGATATTTTGCGCGGTCGTATTGACCACATTGTTGACCAGGCGCATGACGTCTTTACGCGTATACTTCTCACCCAGCGTAAACCGCTGATCCGCTTGGTAGCGCTTGGCCCGCAAAAGCCCGGTCTTGATGCCATCTTGCCAAAGGCGGCTGAACCACGCATCGTTTTTTAGCGAATCGCGCAGCTCATCGTTTAACTGGTAGTTCTGCGTCGTTTGGTCAAATATTACGATTGGTCGGCCGCCATAATCAGCACGAGACGGCGCCGCATTCTTGTTGTAAAAGGTTAGATCCAAAACGCGCCGCATCGAAGCCAGCGCTGCCTCATCAACCAGACAGCCGGCCGCTTTTAGCTGCTGCTTGAGTTCTTTTTCCGTAACCGTTGCCTGATTCAACAGATCATCCAATAAGATCAGTTCATGACGCCGCTTGCCATTTAACAGTTCCGCGTCCAAAAAAGTCAACAGGCGATTTTCATAATCATTAATCGCAACTGGTTCTTTTTCGCCAATCAAAAACTGCGCGTAATTCTTCTTTTTATTGGCTAAAATCTCAGGATCAATTGAATCGGCAGCCATGAAGTCAGCCAGCAGCGGCACGCGTCCTACTCGCTGCTTCATATTTTGGTAAACCATCCGCAGCTTGCGCATGTCATCCAGCTTAACCTGGCGCAGCGACTGGTAGATCCGCTCCTTAGCAATCTCATCAAACGCAATCGTTGACAGCCCAATCGTTGGCTCAATCTCAACGGTTTCTCGCGCGCTGTCTTTGGAATACGAGGCATCCCCCGTCAAGGCAATTGGGATCATGTAGCTGTTCTTGTAGTTGCCGATAAAATCCAACACCTCAACATAGTCTTTGTTTTGGGCTTTGCGCAGACCCCGACCGAGCTGCTGAACGTAGACGATGCTGGAATTGGTGCTGCGCAAAAAAACCACTTGATTGACGCATGGAATATCAATCCCTTCATTGAACAGATCAACTGTCACAATATATTCGATTACACCATCTTCCAGTTCCTTGACCACCTGCTGCCGAACGCTCATTGAATCCGCGCCGGCCAGTGCCTTAGCTGGATGATGCTGTCTGGTTAGTTCCGCTGCCAGCTGGTTGGCTTCTTGCACCGTCGCACAAAAGATCAGCCCATGCAGCTTGGGACCAGAATAGCCATAGTATTCCGTCTGCTGCAGAATATAGTGCACGCGCTCCGTACTGGTCAGATGCTCAATGGCTTGAACTTCTTTTTTATGATGGCTGGCGGCATTTTGATAGCTGGCAATTGTTTCATTGACCTTGGCATCGACAAACTGATAATCGCTGATGCCGACATAATGAAACGGACACAGCATATCAGCTTCAAGAGCCTGCTGCAGTCTGATTTCGTAGGCAACATGATAGTCGAACAGCTCAAAAATGCTGAAATCGTCATTCCGCTCTGGAGTCGCCGTCATCCCTAAATAAAATTTAGGCTTAAAATACTGCATGATTTTTTGATATGAGCTGGCCCCAGCATGATGAACCTCATCAACCAGGATGTAGTCAAATTCAGTTGGCGAAAATGCTTGTAAATGCGCATCATCTTGTAAGGTCTGCACTGTAGCAAATAAATACTTGGCATCTTTTTCATGTACGTTTCCCGTATACAGGCCATAATTTTCCTTAGGACCGCCAATGACTTTTTGAAAGCTGCGGGCTGATTTGCGCAGAATTTCTTCTCGATGCGCTAAAAACAGCATCCGCTTTGGCTTGGCATTACGAACGTCAAACGCTCCCAGATAGGTCTTGCCCGTCCCCGTTGCTGAAATCACCAGGCCACGATCATGCCCCGCCTGCCGCAGCTGTGCAATCTGTGCCAAAGCGTCTTTTTGCATCTGATTAGGCTCAATTAGTTCACCATCAATTACCGGTTGGCCGTTCTTAACCACTTTGGCCACCGCATGACCCACTTGATGATTCTTTTGATAGATCAGCTGGTACTGCGCAATCCATTGGTCGGTCAATGGCTGCGCGTTTCGCCATTCATCCTCGATATTTTCACTGACTTGCCGCGTGATGTCACCATTGTTCAGCGAGTTGACCTGCAGACTCCACTCATAGTTGCGCATCAAGGCATTTTCCGTCAGATTGGCGCTGCCGATGATGATCGTCTGGTAGCCGTCATGTTGAAAAATATAGCCTTTTTGATGAAATCCATCCACCTTAGCAATTTTAACCGTCAAGCCTGGAATCTTGAGCAGCTCATTAAAGGCCTTGGGTTGATTAAAGTACAGATAGTCAGAAGTCAATAAGCGGCCCTGTACACCATGATCAGCCATTTGTTTGAAGACCGGCTTTAAGCATGAGATCATCGCGTCCGTCACAAAAGCCACCGCGAAAATATAACTGCGGCAAGTCTGCAATTCGTGACGCAGCTGATTCCAGATCTGGTTACCCGCTTGATTGGTTAGCAGCTTAGGGCCGAGATCGCCAACCGTGGCAAATTCATCTTGATCAACATAACCATTCAATAATGAGCCATGAATCTCTTCTACCAGCTGATCATTATCGCCTTTCTGCAAGCGTTTTAAAATCTTACCGTAGTCAACGCCAGCCATTGTTAAAACGCCGCCTTTCCCAGATCAGCCTGGGCAATGGCTTTGGCAATCGGCAAGTCTGCATCGGCCCAGTGCAGCTGCATCAGCTCTGCTTGATCGCACCACTTAACTTGACTATGAGCAATCAGATCAAAATGATGCGTATCCAGTTTGGCATAGTAAACCGTCAGATGAATCTCACCAAAATCATATTGTTTGATGGCGGTTGGCGCGGCTTGGCGTCCAACTTCAATCTGATCATTGAATTCTTCTCTTAACTCACGCTTTAAGGCTGTTTGAGGATCCTCGCCCGGCTCAATCTTGCCTCCGGGAAACTCCCATAATGCGCCTAAAATACGATCATCACTGCGTTTGCTTGCTAAAATCTGGTGCTGCTCATTTAAAATGGCAGCTCCCACAACATATATTTTTTTGGTCATGTTTACTGATTCCTTTTTGCATAGATTAGTTTCATTATAAAGCGCGCCAATAATTGGATCCAGCGACTTTTTAATCTTCATCGTGAAAGCGTTTTGATTAAAATAAAATTAAAAAATCATCAGAATTTTGCTTGTCATTCATTTTTTTAAGTGATATATTAATGCCAATGAAATTTACGAGTGGTCGTCAAGTAGAGCTGCACCTCAGCGTTCAGAAAACCGGTGGTCGATGCGAACCGGACAGGGTGTCTGTTGCGAAATACCCGACAAAATAAGCCCGTACGGATTGGGCCGGTACCGTTAGCAACTGGCAAGAGTGAAAAGCTGTTATTGACTCTTTTCAGTTGGGTGGTACCACGTTTAGGCGTCCCGATTAGATTTAATCTAGTCGGAGTGCCTTTTTTATTTGCTCGAGGGGGAGAAAATTATGAAACGATATTATCGTCATTATCTGCAATCCAAATGCCGTTAAACAAATTAGCTTAAAAACATGAGGTGTCGATATATGACTAAAAAAATTAACTTTAAAGAATCTGTTGCAATCCTATTGATTATGTTGGTCATCTTGGGGAGTGGCGTAATTGGCTTCGGTCTTTCGCCACAGGTACCGGTTTTGACCGTGATTGCATTTCTGGTCTTCTGGCTGGCCCTGCGCCACGTATCTTGGGATGACATTATGACCGGAATTACCAAAGGGATCTCCACTGCCATCATTCCCATCTTTATCTTTATTTTGATTGGGACTTTGATTGCCGTTTGGATTCAAGCCGGAATTATTCCTTCACTGATGGTCCTGGGCTTTCATTTAATCAGTGCTCGTTTCTTTGTGCCATCGGTCTTCATTGTCTGCTCGCTGGTCGGACTGGCCATTGGCTCTGGCTTCACCACCATCTCAACCGTAGGAATCGCCCTGTTTGGGATGGGATCAACCTTAGGCGTTAACCCAGCTTTAACGGCGGGGGCCATTATCTCCGGTGCCGTTTTTGGTGATAAGATGTCGCCGCTTTCGGATTCGACCAACCTGGCCTCGGCTGTTGCTGAAGACGACTTATTTGATCACATTAACAATATGATGTGGTCCACCATCCCCGCCTTCTTGGTTTCCCTGATCGTCTTTTTCTTCTTGGGTCAAAGCAATAAGGGAACATCGCTTGCCAGCATCGCTTCAGTAAGTTCGACTCTGACTAAGCACTTTGCCGTTTCCTGGTGGGCAGCACTGCCAATTATTTTAATGTTTGTCTGTGCCTGGAAAAAACTGCCAGCCATCCCCACCCTGTTTTTAAATATTATCGTTTCTACCGTGATGATCTTTATCAACAATCCACAGTTGGGCGTCGCTAAATTTGCCACGTTGATTGAAAGCGGCTTTGTCTCCAAGACTGGCAACAAGGCCGTCGACGCGCTGCTGACCCGGGGCGGCATCTCCAGCATGATGGGGACCGTTTCTTTGATTATCATGACCTTGGCCCTTGGTGGAATTTTGATGCATATGGGAATCATTGAAAGCGCCATGAAGCCTTTAGTAGCTAAATTGAACAAGCCAGGCCGTCTGATTACGGCAACGATCTTTGCGGGAATCGGCGTCAACCTGTTCGTCGGCGAGCAGTACCTTTCCGTCATCCTGCCTGGGAATGCCTTCAAGCCAGCCTTTAAGCGCATTGGTCTTTCCCCGTTGGCATTGAGTCGGACGCTGGAAGATGGCGGTAGCGTCATCAACTACCTGATTCCTTGGGGCGTGGCCGGTTCATTCGTTGCTTCTGCCCTGGGTGTCCCGGTATTGAAATTCCTGCCATTCACCCTGTTTAGTCTGTTATCACCACTCTTCTCAATCTTGAGCGGTTTTTCAGGTATCGGTCTCAAATGGCAGCCTGGTCACGGACCAAAAGCATAATAAATATGAAGAAAACTGCCGAGTTGATAATCAGCTCGGCAGTTTTTTATTGGTTTGCCGCGTTAACGAAAAGACGGGCTAAAAGCAGTTTTATCAGCTGCTGCAATTGGACACGCTAATTATAAGCACATCCAACTGGTACGCTGACATTATCCCAAAACTTGCCGAAACCCGATCGCACCTGCCTTCATCTGATTCAGTTACCGGCAATCTTAAACCGTTGATGTAAATTGTAACCATTTTGATAGCATCCTGCTCGCTGTCTCCAAAAGCTAAAGCAGATCAATATACATTAATTTTTACCTACTATACAGCGGTTTTTTGAAAATAGTAGGCAATGAGATTTTTGTCATATGTATTATGCAAAATTATTTGCATAATACATGATGATCACCATTTCTTTTCCGATGCGAGCCGCTTGACGCCAAACAAAAAAACCGAGATACAGTCAGGATCATCCCTTCTGTATCTCGGTTTTACGGTTTCGCCATTTCACACATTGATCATTGACATTTTACATTTCAAATTAGCTCAGTCCTGTTCTGCTGACTCTGAGAAAGTGATACTGAGGTTAGGAAGTTCGTCCGCAAATAAGTACTAATCCAATCAGAATGCAAATGCCACCATCATCAATCTGCTGCCCACAATGCCAAACCGCTTGTTGATAGCAGTTGAAAAACTAAATTCAGCACGCCGCCGATTGATTACAGCAGTTGAATGCCGGCTTTTTCACACTTTTCGCGCATGTCTTCTGGCCAGATGCTTGCCTGAACTTCGCCAACGTGTGCCTTACCCAACAGCAGCATGCACAGCCGTGACTGACCAATCCCGCCACCAATCGTGTATGGCAGTTCATGGTTCAACAGCATCTTGTGGAATGGCAGTTCGGCACGAGCTTCTTCGCCGGCTTCCTTAAGCTGGTAGCGCATTGCATCTTCATCAACCCGAATCCCCATGCTGGATACTTCCAACTTGCAGTCAAGCGGTTCATACCAGAAGATAATGTCGCCGTTCAAAGACCAGTCATCATAGTCAGGGGCGCGGCCATCATGAGGCTTGCCGGAACGACGCAGCTTGTCACCGATCTTCATAACAAAGACACAGCCGAGTTCCTTGGCAATCCGATCTTCACGTTCCATTGGCGTCAGATCTGGCCAGCGATCCTCCAATTCCTGCGTCGTAACGAAGTGAATCTCATCAGGCAGATGGTGAACGGCTTGTGGGAACTTGTACCAGACTTCATGTTCCATGTGCTTGATAACCTTAAAGATTTTTTTAACCGTAGCCTTCAAGGTTTCTTCGGTCCGTTCTTCTTTAGCGATCACCTTTTCCCAGTCCCATTGGTCAACGTAAATAGAGTGGAAGTTGTCCAGATCTTCATCTTTGCGGATGGCGTTCATGTTGGTGTAGAGGCCTTCATGCATCCCAAAGCCGTACTTCTTTAAAGCATAGCGTTTCCACTTAGCCAGCGAGTGCACGACTTCAATCGTTTCGCCTGGCAGTTCCTTCATCGTGAATGAAACTGGCTGCTCTACCCCGTTCAGGTTATCGTTCAAACCAGTTTTCTTTTCGACAAACATTGGCGCACTCATTCGCTGCAGGTTCAATTCGCGCCCAATCTCATCTTGGAAGGTTTCACGAATGTAGCGAATAGCGGCTTCGGTCTCACGGACTGACAGCTTTGGATCGTAGTGTTCTGGAATAATCAGACTCATAATAAAAATCTCCTTGAAACTTAGACTTGAGGACAAAATAAAAAGCCTTTTGTCCCCGTAGTTTCATGGGACGAAAGGCTTTATTCCGCGGTGCCACCCAAGTTGTCCAGAGATATCCAGACCGCTTTGATCAGAGCACAAACATGCTCCATCGACTGTAACGTGTCGAAAACGTCTGAGCCTACTTTGGACGAATCCATTTGGGTCAGCAACGCGGGGAAGTGTTTTTCGCTGCATCAGGGTCGGCCAAGTTCCCATTATCCTTGGCTCACTTTACGAATGAAAACAGCTACTCGTCTTTCTCATGGTTTTTCAAAACTGTTTGATTGTTTTTTATTTTAATCCATTCTTAGTTTTTTGCAAGTAGTTTTTTAATTTTTTAATGGTTTTGATTAAAATCGCCAAGCTGATCAGCCATACAGCTACCTCCAAAACATCATCATAATCATCAGCACGACGGCAATGATCACGACCAGATTCATAAAGAAGCGCGGCAAGCCTGAATGGTGATGACCTCTTTCATAAGCCTTCGCCTGTTCTTCTTGAATTTTTTTGAGCCGCTTGTTGGCATGCTGCTCGACGACATTGTCAAGTGAATCGTCGGACCCATGGTGATTGATTCTGCGTGTTGCCATCTAAAATCAGCTCCCTAATCATTTCAATTTTCAGGTGATAGTCTAAACAAAATATACAACAACCTCACCATTTTCATTCAAAGCCACCGTGCTTAACAACAGATTGCGAATTGCTTCTTGAGTAACCGCATCAATCATTTGTTTGAAACGATCATATGCCTTTTCATGATACACCGCCATTGGATTGCGCTGCAGCAGTGTCCACGGCTGAACCAGCGTTTTTAGATAGCCAAGATAGGCCACCTGATCAACCCAGCAGTCATCCATTGCCTTAAGCAGTGCCGAACGATAAAATTGTTCAATCTGTTTGGGATCAGCAATTGAATCTTCAATCTGATCTAAAATCTCATTGGTCCGGCGCATTAGATAGCTTTTGACGGCTGCCAGATTCTGATAGTTTAAATCAGCAGGAATCTGAGCATCATCATAAGTTATCCAATGATTAACCATTGCCTTTAGATGACCATAATCCCAGCTTGAACGCTTGCTTAAAATCACGTCAAAACCGTGTTCCATCCAGTTAAGCGCGGTCTTGCGATAGTCATCAGCGTTCATGATGGCATCCCGCGATTCATAAAAGGCCATTCGCTCCAAGCGCATACTGTTCTCATAACTGTACATTCGCGCGCGGGTCTGCCGCTGACTGACCATGACCTTATCGCGTAAAAGCAGCAGCGACAGTAAAATACGAGGATTATGCAGACGGTGGGGCTTAGCCTGGTGGTTGAAATGTTTGATGTGACGACGATAGTATTTGCGAATCACGGGACTGCTGTTTTGCGAAACAAAATTGTCTTCCAGCGAAATGAAAAACCAGCTGTCGCCAGGATCTCCTTGGCGGCCGGCTCGCCCCTGCAGTTGCTCAGCAACGCGCGGATCAAGCATTTCAGTACCAATTACGGCCAGACCACCCAATTTGGCAACGCCTGGGCCAAGCTTAATGTCGGTACCGCGCCCCGCCATGTTGGTTGACACGGTTACGGCATTTTTTTGTCCAGCGTTTTTAATAATTGCGGCTTCGTTGGCTTCGTTACGGGCATTCAGCAGGTTATGTGGAATCCCACGGTTGAGCAGAATCTCAGAAACGATTTCCGAGTTTTCAACCGAACCGGCAATCAGCAAAATCGGCCGACCTTTTTGATGCAGCTTTTCGGCCAGCTTGATCGCTTCAATCAGTTTTTCACTGGTCGTAAGATAGACGCGTGGCTGATGGTCTTTGCGAATATTTTTGCGGTGTCGCGGAATCTGGACGACTTTCATCTTATAGACGTCAATAAATTCATCGGCAGCAATGCGCGCGGTCCCTGTCATTCCAGCAACGTTGTTAAACAGCCGAAACAGGCCTTGATAGGTAATGGAAGCGACGGCTTGCCGATTATCAGAAATCTTGACGCCCTCTTTTTGTTCAACGGCCTGCTGAATCCCAGTATTGACTTTCATTCCGCGCATTAGGCGGCCATTCGCCTCATCCAGCAAGACCACCTCGCCATCCTCAACCAGATAGTCATGCCCACGCTGCTGAACGAAATGCGCCTGCAGAGCCAAGCTGATATGCCGATACAATTCACGATGCTGTTCATTGAACAGATCGTCAATTCTGAACCATTGCTGTGCTTTTAAAACACCTTGATGCGTCAGCCAGGCTGATTTATGGTTCCGGCTGCGGCGATAATCGGTTCCTGATTCCAAGCTGCGCACGAATTCGTCAGTCAAGCGATAAAGATTTGACTGCAGTTCCGGCTTGCTGGCAACCACCATTGGCGAATTAGCTCCATCTAAAAACACCGCGTCGGCCTCATCAACGATTGCGTAGTTGTAAGGTCGCAGATATTGATCTTCGGGCCGTGAAGTCAGATTATTGAACAGATAGTCAAACGCCAGCGTGCTGCCGGTCGTGTACAAAATATCGGCTTGATACCATTTTCGCTTGTCAGCAACGGTGGCCTGATTGCCCGACTCATCATCAGGGTCAAAACCCAGGCTGCAGGTCAATCCCAGCCATTCATACAGGATGCTTAATTCTTCTTGGTCACGCTGAGCCAGATAGCGACTGGGCGTCACCAAAATCGCGCCTTTACCGGTTAAACCGTTGAGATAAAGAGGCAGGGCCGCGGTCAGCGTCTTGCCTTCCCCGGTCTTCATCTCGGCAATCCAGCCATGATGAAGAACAATGGCCCCGATCACCTGTACGTCATAAGGATACATCCCCAAGACGCGCCTAGCTGCCTCACGCGCCGTTGCAAACGCCATTGGCAGCAGACTATTTAAGGATTTGCCGCCCTTAAGCATTTTACGCATGCGCGGGGTCTGCGCCTGCAGTTCTTGATCGTTCATTTCCCGCATCATTGGTGCCAAGGCATTGACTTTGGTCAAGATATGCCCGGCGCGCTGCAGTTCAAATGAAAATGCCGTCGTTCTCACCTCTTTAATTCATCTTTAATCTGATCCAGCGTCTCTTGAATTGGTACTAATTCCAAGTGCTGAAAGAAATGGCCCTCACTGCCGGTCATTTCATAATTGCTCAGTCGATAGTCAGTCAGCATGACATCCGCGTCAATCAGCCAGCCTCGCCAATGAGGACTTTTCTTAACCAATTTGCGTACGACCGGATTTAACCGGTGAGCCGTACTGATAAAGTTTATGCGACGTTCTTTTAGATTTTCAAAATAAGTCAGCAGCTCACTGTCAACCTGATCGATCTCCTGTCAGGCAACCATCATCAGTGAAAGGTTCGGTACGTCATGACTCTTATCGATCTCTTCACTTGGAATCATTGCCGTTCTAAGTGAGCGCAGCAGCATAGTGTTGACTGGCTGTTCGGCATCGATTTTTTTAGGCGTATAAAACATCAGATTGCCGGTCTGCTCAGTAGAGGCATGCGTCAGTTCCAGCCGCCAAAAGGTAATTGAACGACAGCCGCCATTAATCAGCTGCACCTCATAGCGGGTCGCCGCGTACGGATAGGTAAAGTTGAGCTGATAGCCATGCGTGATTTTCTGGTCGATGATCTCGCCTTGAATGTCATAAAAAATGATTCGCAGCATTACCGAATCAGCCGGTTTGGCAATGTACTTGGCCTTGATGCGATACTCAACCCCACCACGCAGAATCGGCAGCTGGGGCACAAAACGGCTGGCTTGATAGTTAACCGTTGAATACCAAGTAATCATTGCTCGTCCTGGTGCCATCCACTCGTTTTCAAAATGGATCACTTGATTGTCGTAGACATCGATCCGTGAGCCATAACGATAGGTGGTGTCATTTTGCGGCAGCCAGTAGATATAGTTGATAATTTGCATCGGCTCACCTCCCAAAATCATGCTGCAGAATCTGACGATAGCGCATCAAAAACCATTGCAGCATTCCCGCGCTGTCATCATTGTGGCGTCCAGGCAGACTATAGCTGTTCAAGCGATTGGCCCGAGTCAGCAAATGGCGGCTTAGATCAGCAAAAGCCGTGGGATCATAATCATCGTTTTCCATATAGGCAATGCTGAAATTCGTTTTGGCCAGGTCCTGCTGATCCATCAGCCGCAAAAGCATCTCATCATCAACAATTTGACCATCTGCCTCAATGGCGCGCTTAATATCAAATGCCGTCTCAAATTCATCGGGACGGTCCAGACGACTGCGTGTAGCAATTGAATCCAGATGCACCAATGGCTTAGCCGCAATCACCTCATGCACGCCCATCAAAGCGCCAAACTTAAGCGCACCATACGTTCCCATTGAGATTCCCGATAGAATCAGCTGCTGACGCGTAAAGCCCAGTTTCTGCAGATACTGATCGATTACTTTAGGGATGGCCTGATTAAAATACTCGCCTGTATAAAACTGACCACCTTCCAGCCGGGAATCGGTAATCAGCAGATATGGCGCATTTAAGCGACGCATCATGAAATATCCTTCGAAGCTTTTTTTGGAGTGATAGCCGGCAAAGTATACGCATAGCGGCGGTTTAAGATCGCCAGGATTAAAGTAATAGGCCAATTCTTCTCTCGTCTTGGGATCGACTAAGCTCTGTCCCCCATTCAAATAGGTCCCCAAGCCATAGCGCGTCCACCGATACTCTACGTTGCCCAGACTTAATTGACCATAGCCGCGGACATAGACGGCCATCGTGATGTATTGATGACCATTGGAAATCTTGGTGTTAACGATCTGCGGACTCTTGAGTTGTTCTTCGGTAAATTCAAAAACGCGTCGTTCCTCACCATAAACAACGGCAAATCGATATTTCAGCTCCACATCGGCATCTTTTTGAAACTGGGGCCAAACCTCCAATTGACGACCCGGATCAACGTAGATATTCTTACGTGAACTGGCCAGTGGCTGCCAATCAGACGTATGAATCTGAACCTCCACGCAAGATGAGTCCTCATAATGGATCACATCGCGAAACTTACTCTCAAACATCAATGCCGCTGGTGTCAGACCGATCCCCTGCTGACCAACAAAATAGTAATGCTCAATATTGTTGATAAACTCTTGAATCGGCATAGTCAGCTGCCGCCCCGCCATTTTTTGCAGAAAGGACGCTAGATGATCGTCTTCAATCGCCAAATCCGCAGTCTGGATGACGTTATATGGATCAGTACGCTGCTGTAAAAGCTGCCAGTCGGTCGGTGCCAAGGTGACAGATTCTGAAATGACTATCAGCTGCAGCCGGGCTTTAGGATCTTTTAAACAACTTAGATCGTTAAAATGCCAGTTTAAAGCAGCTGGAATCTGATAGGCCGTCTGCCAATTATTTTTTCCAAGCTGTAAAACGTTAAGCTTCAAAACGCACACACCTCTTCCAAAGCAATTGCCAATTATGCAAAATCCATTTCCCTGAATAGTTGTTGATCTGCTGAACCGCGTCAACCCGCGCTCGATTCCAGTTCTCCATGCTGCCTAAATAAAACTGCAGAGCTGCGGTTAGATCAGCAACGTTGGCAAGCAGCAAGCCATTTTCATGATCTCTTACCAAGTCGGTTTTGATCAGATTGATCTGCGGCAGACCAACACTGATTGAAGCCATCTGAACGTATGAATCCGGGTTGTTGCCCAGATCCACGACTACTCGAACTTGGTCCAGCAGCTGCAGCAAGTCGGTCGTCTGCACGATCCTTTTGGTGTAGATCGGGATTGGCTGCCAATGCTGCTGTTTTCCCATCCGGGGGTCAATATCTTTATCAACTAAATCCGGATTGGACATCATCTGCTCTTCTTCTGGATCGATCAAAAGCCGGGGATGGTCCTGAGCAATTTCTTGAGCGATTTGGCGAGCCTGATTCAACAGCCGCCCATCGTAGGCCGCAATCTGCAGCTGCTCGCTGTTTTGATTTTGATCAACCATTTCCATAAGCTGAGCTAAGCCTTTTCTCAAATTCAACATCGTCGTCTGCTCACTGACAAACAGCAGAATTGTCTGGGTAATATATTCGTCGCTATGGCCAAGACTAAACTGTGACACAAACGTTGGCAGCAGATTGGTCTCAATTTGATCGCCCATGATTTTATGTACATGGCGATCCGCAGCCTCTGAATCCGTGACGATCGTTAAATCAGTCCGTCCATTCATCGGCTCCCAAAAGCGATCATTAGCATGCCATTGACTCGCCTGAATAATCGTTTTAAAACCATTAAACTGTTTTAAGTCAATTATTTGCTGGTCATCAGCCGTTAAGACGATCTGGTCGCTGTCTTTATCAAGTCGTTTTTGGATCAAATTGGCAATTGCTTCATTAATCAAATCATGACGGCTGGCATAGTCTGACTGGGTAAAATCGCCCTGATACCGTGAATTAATATGACAGCGACCGGTTTTGGCATCCTCAATTACGCGCCAATCACCATGCAGATTAAAGAAAATCGTTTTTTGCAGCTGGTTCTGCTTATCAAACGTTTGGATGCTTGAGACAAAGCCACGCGTATCCATAATGATATCTTCTTGATGGCAGCCGTTTTGCCACCGCTCAATTCGCAGAATCTGGCCAATATTATTGAATAAAAGACGCGCGATATGTTCATCATTGCAAATGGCGTCTACACTGAACGGTCCATACTCAAAATAGGTTCCCTTAGGCCAGTTGAAGTCCTGGATATCCACGATTCGGCTGTTGTCTTGCAAAGCAGTATTCTGAATCCAATCGAAGGCCGCCAGCGTATCAGTCGGCGCAACCCCTTCTGCATTCAGCTGGGTAATCAATTGTGGCTTATAGTCCCCAATGATCAAGCCATAATCTTCATCAGCGTGATTCATGATTCGCATATTGCCAATTGCATCATCAAAGGTAATATTTTGCTGAGTGGAGGCCCAGTCGCCAATACCAAGATGCCAAGACGGAACAAAATACTTCATATGCTTTTTAATACCCCTTCTTTAAGCTTCTGATAGCGTTTAGGAATCATCAGCTCATTAAGTATTTCAACCAAGGATTCCATAAACAGTACTATCATTACGATTGAAATCGGCAGTGCGTATAGCGGTTGCCAGATCTTAGGGGCTAATAGACTACCCGCGATCTGCAGGCCAACCAACAATCCCAAAACCAAAGCACTGAAAAAGTTAAACAGAACCAGTCGTCTTCTGATGAAACGCCGCGTTGGCTTGCCAATTTCTACACCAAGCAGGTAATTACCGCTATGCCGCATACCCTTAGCGATTTGACGTGGACTAAGCATGACAAACGCAAAGAAATAGTCGATTAAAAACGTCATTACGATCGCAAAGCCAATCTGAAATTTAGGACTGCTCCAAAAGGCCGGCATTTTAAACAACGATGCCACTAGTGAAGGAATAACCAGAAAAGACATCCCCAACATAAAAGTCATCATCGTTCCTAAATTAAAGCCAATCGGAAACACAGCCGGCTCAATCTGACTTGGTAATGAGATTTGGATCTGTTTGGTTTCATAGTGAGCCGCATGGAAAATGATCGTCAGCCAGGCAATCAACAGGCTGCCGATGATCAGCGCCGCCAGCAGCCAGATGCCATTTTTCATTTTCAACAGCTGACGACAAGGCAGAACCAAACGATTCATATTGGAATGCAGCATATTGCCGACGATCAGAACCACCATGCCGCCAATGCCGTAAATCGTAGTCACGTTGCCTAGCCATTGAACGAACATCGCGCCGGCCGTCAAGGTTACAATAATCATCAAAACCTTCAATAAATGGTCGCTGCCGGCTGCCAGACTAAAACCATTGGCAATAATGGCTGCTTCAATCAAGGCAAAAAGCAGCGACAAAAAGTTTTGCAGATACATCAATTGACGTTGTGATATTTCCTCAACGATCGACCATTTCATCATTACCAGCAGCTGAATAATCATCATCGCGGCCATATAAGGACTAAATCCTAGCGAAAACAGCGATAAATCCGGCGGATTAGCGCCGGTCAAGATACTGAGCATACTCATATGGTAATGACGAATCATAGTTTGGTATTCAACTGTCATCTTAACCAAAGGAATCGGTATCTGATTGCCCAATGAATAGACAATAATTGCCATCACCGTAAAAAACGCTTTTTTTAGGAATCCCTTTGTCGAAACATTTAATTTTTTTCTTTGCAAATCTCTTTCCTGCACTTTCTAGCCAAATTATTGACGTTTACCAAAACCTAGCATCGTCTTTAAAGTGTTTAAAAGTCCAGAATTACGCTGCTGAGTTTGACTTGATGCTGCACTGACGGAAAGCGAGTTCGTTGTATCGGAAAGCTGCTGAGCCTGTGTATCACTCATCGAATCGGCAACTGCCAGTGTCTCCTCGGTGCTCTGCTGAGTCGTGCCATTAACTGAGTTGCTGCCTACGTCCAGGTTGCTCTTAGATGCTGAAAGTAGACTGTTAAGCGAAGTCGAATTGCTGATTGCATTTGATGAACTGTTTGAACGTGAGGCAAACATGCTTTCATAAAGCGTCTGGCTTTCAGTAGCCGAAACTTCCAAGCTCATTGAATTTGAAGCACTCAACGATTCAAAATTGCTCTTGGCTCCTGAAAGGAGGCTGTTAAGCGAAGTTGAGTTGCTGATTACATTGGAGGAGCTGTTTGAACGTGAGACATGCAGACTCTCATAGACTGCCTGACTCCGCGAAGCCGACTGCATCATGCTTAGCGAAGCTGCCGTTGACGCGCTTTGTGAATTCTGAATTGAGCTGGACGTATTGTTGGCGTTGGCTGAAGTCGATGAAGTTGCCGTCGATACAGCAGCCAACCGTGTCATAACTCGATTCTGGGCCGTGATGCTGGTCATTGCTGCAGCAGCATTGGCAGAAGCGCCAGCAGACGTTGACTGACTTGCTGAGTTGGCAGCTGTCACGGTTGATGTCGAGGCGCTGACAGAATTAGCAATATTCGTTGATGTTGAGGTGCTGGTTGAGCCTGAAACCACTGCTGATGTGGATGCGGACGTACTCGTTGATTCCACAATTGACGTCGAGGCAGAGTTTGAGCTGCTGATTGAAGCAGATTCTTCACTTTCACTCAACGACGTGCTAGTTGATCCAGATGTACTGATTGATGTCGAGCTACTCGTTGAAACAGCTTCAGATTCACTTGTTGAGTTGGCCGCCGACGTTGAAGTCGAGGCTGACTCGGAAGCTGAGGTGCTGGTTGAAGCAGACTCCTCACTTTCACTCAACGACGTGCTGGTTGATCCAGATGCACTGATTGATGTCGAGCTACTCGTTGAAGCAGCTTCAGCTTCACTTGTTGAGTTGGCCGCCGACGTTGAAGTCGAGGCTGACTTGGAAGCTGAAGTGCTGGTTGAGCCTGAAACCACTGCTGATGTGGATGCGGACGTACTCGTTGATT
>ERZ791920.450-NODE-450-length-39712-cov-4.136067_pt1 | contig 39712 bp, 36 predicted proteins | sample MGYA00510136_ERZ791920 | MGnify/ENA primary metagenome ERZ791920 (study PRJEB30046, sample SAMN00792066) | human gut metagenome | study: EMG produced TPA metagenomics assembly of the A metagenome-wide association study of gut microbiota in type 2...
GTCAGCTTCGCTGACCAGAATCACGCGCCAAGTCTCACGGACGTTCGACTTGAATATAGTTGCAGATATTATTATTGTATCATTTTCAGGCATCCCTTGCAATCTTTCTGGTGTCTGGGTATAATTTCTGTAGGTAATTTAAAAAGGTAAAATGCTTTGTTTAAAACGGCCGCATTTAAAATAGAAGGTGCCGTATAATAGCAAGCATGCTCACAAAGGAGGAATACGATGCTGTTTATTTATTATCCAAAATGCAGTACCTGCCAGAAAGCGAAAAAATGGCTGGATACACAGGAAATTTCATATACAGAGCGCCATATCGTGGAGGAAAATCCGACGTATGAGGAATTGAAGAAGTGGCAGGCGAGAAGCGGGCTGCCGATCAAAAAATTTTTCAATACGAGCGGGATGCTATATAAGGAAATGCAGTTAAAGGATAAGCTGCCGCAGATGAGCGAGGACGAACAGTTGAAGCTGCTTGCCACCAATGGGATGTTGGTAAAACGCCCTGTCATTGTGGATGGAGATACTGTTTTAACGGGATTTCGGGAGAAGGAATGGGAAGAGAAGCTGCGGTGATGGACTGGGAGCAGAAGTTTCCTTTCTTACGTGAAAAAGGACACGTGGTCTCGCTGATTGGCGGAGGCGGAAAGACGACGCTTCTGTATGCGCTGTCGGCGTACTGCACGGCGAAGGGATGGCGGGTGCTGACGGCGACGACGACGCATATTCGGAAGCCGGTAAATGTGCCGTGGATTGCGGTAAATGAGGAAGAAAAGACTGCTTCGCTAGAATGTGAATCTAGTGAGTGTAAAACGTCTGTCGGTATAAAATGTGTGTGTGAAAATACCGCGTGGGAGAATGCCGGAAAAGAGCGCGATCGTCTCTGGCAGCAGGGAACCTACGTCGTAGCCGGAACCCCAGCCCCACACGAAAAATTGACAATTCTGCCAGAAGCGATTCGAAGCGAGTGGATTTCGGATGCAGATATCACATTTCTGGAGGCGGATGGCGCGAAATGTCTTCCGTGTAAATTCCCGGCGGCGCATGAGCCGGTGATACTGCCGCAGAGCGATATCGTGCTGGCGGTCGCGGGGCTGAGTGCCCTGTATCGTCCGCTGGGGGAGGTGTGCTTCCGGGCGGAACTGGCGATTGAGGCGTGGAACAGGGATGTGTGCGAGTATGGGGACGCAGCTTATCCCAAAGAAGGAAAAAGGCTGCTCAAAGAAGTGCCTATTTCGAAAGATACGTCTTTGACCCCAGAACTTCTGGCATGGCTTCTTGGTAGCGAAAACGGTGCCAGAAAAGATATATCGGGGCGTTCGTTTTTTGTGGTTCTAAACCAGGCGGACACGTCGGAGCGCCGGGAGGATGGCAGAAAGGTACTGGATATCCTGAAACATAGCTACGGAATTCAGGGAATTTTAACTTCCTTTTCAGGACCAGAACGAAATCAGGAGTGAGAGAGATGAGTGAGAAAAAGGATATCGTATTTTGTACGGGCGGAGGCTGTACGGCAAAGCTGGGAGCCGGTGTTTTAAGCCGCATTTTGGAAAAACTACCGCGCGGCGAGAAGGATCCGAATCTTTTAGTCGGATATGACAGCCGGGACGATGCGGCAGTGTATCAGGTCACGGAGGATCTGGCGCTGGTGCAGACGGTTGATTTCTTCCCGCCGATGGTGGACGATCCGTATATTTTTGGACAGGTTGCAGCGGCAAATGCGCTGAGCGACGTGTACGCGATGGGCGGTGAGGTCAAGACGGCGCTGAATCTGGTGTGTTTTCCGGAATCAATGGATTTGAATGTTCTGGGACAGATTTTACAGGGCGGCGCGGAGAAGGTGGCAGAAGCAGGCGGCATTCTCGCGGGCGGTCACTCGATCGCGGACACGGGCGTGAAATACGGTTTGTCCGTGACGGGACTGGTAAATCCGAAAAAGCTGTACGCCAATGATGCCGGACAGCCGGGCGACCGCCTGATTTTGACAAAGGCATTGGGGGTTGGGCTGATTTGTTCGGCAAACCGCGTCGGAGAAGTGACAAAAGAGCAGATGGACGGGGCGGTACAGTCGATGACGACGCTCAATAAAACAGCGGCGGAAATCAGCCGGAAGTACACGGTTCACGCGTGCACAGATGTGACTGGGTTTGGTTTTCTGGGGCATCTGCATGAAATGATGGGGCGCGGGCTGTCGTGCGAGATTGATGTGAACCATATTCCGGTGCTTCCGGGCGCACGTGAGTCGGCAGATGCGTTTTTATACACGGCGGCAGGACAGAGAAACCGCAACCATGTCGGGGCGGCGGTGCAGTTTGAAAATGTACCGTTTTCAATGGAAGAGGTCTTGTTTGACCCGCAGACCTCCGGCGGACTTCTGATGGCAGCTGCCCCGGATGAGGCGGAGAAACTGGAACAGGAGCTGCAGAACGCCGGGCTTCCGGCGCGGATCGTGGGAACGATCACGGAACCGGGAGAGATTGAAATTTTTGTACGAGGATAGGAGGAAACAGAAATGAAGAAAGTAGATGCAAGAGGAGACGCATGCCCGATTCCGGTCGTAAAGGCAAAACACGCGATAGAGGAACTTTCGGGTGCCGGACAGGTGGAAGTGCTGGTGGATAATGAGATTGCAGTTCAGAATCTGACGAAAATGGCAGAGCAGAAGGGCTATCAGAGCAGTGCAAAGAAGCTGGCGGATCAGGAATATCAGGTTATCTTTACGGTGGGTGAACAGACAGAAGAGGAAAAAGCACAGGCAGGAGCCGGATGCGAAGCCTGTATTCCGGACAGCCGTACCGATACCGTGGTTGTGATTGCCAATGATAAGATGGGCGAGGGCAGTGAGGAACTTGGAAAGACGCTTTTGAAGGCATTTACATTTGCCCTGACCCAGCAGGACAACTTGCCGAAAACCATTCTTTTCTATAACGGCGGAGCCAGTCTGACCTGTGAAGGATCTCCGATGCTGGAGGATCTGAAGACACTGGAGGCAGAAGGTGTGGAGATCCTGACCTGCGGCACCTGCCTGAATTTCTATGGTCTGACCGAGAAGCTGGCAGTCGGCGGTGTAACCAACATGTATGTCATCGCTGAAAAAATGCTGGGCGCTGGAAATGTGGTAAAACCATGATTTATATGGACAATGCGGCGACTTCGCTTCAAAAGCCGCTGCAGGTGGAACAGGCAGTCCTTGAGGCGCTTCGCACCGCAGGAAATCCGGGGCGCGGCGCGCATGAGGCAACCTTACATGCTTCAAGACTGGTGTACGGGGCACGTGCGGCAGCAGCAGAATTGTTTGATGCGGAAGATGCGTCGCGGATTGCCTTTACGGCAAACGCAACGGAGGCGCTGAACATAGCCATTTCCGGGCTGATTCGTCCGGGCGATCACGTGATCACGACGGTCTGTGAGCATAATTCGGTGCTGCGCCCTCTTTATCGTCTGCGTGATCAGGGAGCGATGCTTAGTTTTGTGGGTGTGGATGCGCGTGGAAATCTAAAATATGAAGAGTTGGAAGCATGTCTGCGCCCAGAGACGCGTGCGGTGGTAATTACCGGCGCGTCCAACGTGACAGGAAATGTGACGGATCTTTCCTATATTTCTTCGTTTGTTAAACGGAATGGACTGCTTCTGATTGTGGATGCGTCGCAGACTGCAGGGGAAGAATTGTTTTCCGTGCAGAAGCTCGGAATCGACGTGCTCTGTTTTACCGGGCATAAGGCGCTTCTGGGACCACAGGGAACCGGCGGGCTGTATGTGAAGCCGGGACTTTCGGTGGAACCACTTCTGGTTGGCGGCAGCGGCATTCACAGTTATGATGAACACCATCCGAAGGAAATGCCAACGGCACTCGAAGCCGGGACGCTCAATGTCCATGGTCTGGCGGGGCTGGCAGCAGGCATCCGTTACCGGATGGATCAGGGGATCGAGAAATTGCAGAAAAGGGAGCGGGATTTAACACGCCGTTTTTACGAACAGGTGAAGGAAATTCCGGGTATCATTGTGTATGGAGATCCGGCGGCAAAATGTCATGCGCCGATCGTCTCTCTCAACCTTGCCGGGGAAGATTCGGCACGTGTGGCGGATGCACTCTGGGAAGAATACGGCATCTGCGTCCGCGCGGGGGCACACTGTGCGCCGCTCATGCACCGGGCGCTTGGAACGGTAGGTCAGGGAGTGGTGCGGTTCAGTTTTTCGCATTTTAATACGGAAGAGGAGATTGAGAGGGCAGCAGAAGCAGTTCGGGGACTGGCAGAGGAAGCGTAGGGGAGAAATTGGTAGTATGAGAGAAAAACATCCATTTATCGTACTGTCCTTTCAGACAACTGTGGCGGCGATGGAATGGGAAAAACGATGTATGGAAACGGGCATTCCGGGACGTTTAATTCCACTTCCGAGGGAGATTTCTGCTGGCTGTGGTCTTGCGTGGCGGATGCGTCCGGAAGAGTGGGAGCAGTGGAGCGGACGGATAGACACTTCTGTTTATGATAAGGTGTCGTGTGTGTGGCAGTAAAAAGAATTACTCTAAAAGCAGAAAACACAATCAAAAGAATTATTTGAAGAAGAAGCTGCATAAACAGGTAATGGAAATAATAGTAACAAAAGTGAGATAGGAGAAGGCATCCTCATGAAACGAGATGATTTAATTATTGTACGCGGCGGCGGTGACCTGGCAACTGGGACGATTCATCGGCTCTGGGCGGCAGGGCTTCGGGTGCTGGTGCTGGAGATCGAAAATCCGGCAGCGATCCGGCGACAGGTAGCTCTGTGTGAGGCGGTTTATACAAAAACAACTGAGGTCGAGGGGCTTCGTGCTGTCCGGATTGATCGATATGAGGAGGCAGAAGCGGTCTGGCAGGAAAATAGCGTGCCGATTTTGATTGATCCGAAAGGCGTGTCGATTGGAGCGCTGAAACCGGCTGTTGTGATCGATGCGATTCTGGCAAAGCGAAATCTTGGAACCCGCCGTGATATGGCACCGCTCACGATTGCACTTGGTCCGGGCTTTACGGCAGGTGAGGATGTGGATGTTGTGGTGGAGACAAAGCGCGGTCACCGGCTGGGGCGAATTATCCGCGAGGGTGCGGCAATCCCGAATACGGGGATTCCGGGCGTGATCGGCGGATACGGTGCAGAGCGGGTGATTCACGCGCAGGCAGCGGGTATTTTCAAAAATGTGCGTGTGATCGGTGATATCGTTGAAGCCGGGGACACGATCGCGGAGATTTGGCAGGAGGACGGAACGAAACTTCTGGTTCAGACACAGATCACGGGCATTCTGCGAGGTCTTTTGCGGGATGGTTATCGGGTGACGGAACATTTCAAGGTAGCAGATGTCGATCCGAGAAAAGAGGAACTTTCCAACTGTTTTCTGATCTCGGACAAGGCGAGATGTATCGCGGGAAGTGTACTGGAGTTGGTGTGTGCCCAGTTATGGAAGTAAAAGAGAGACTATAGCAATAGTTCCTTTGAGAAAAATTCTAAGAAATTTCATCCTAATCATTGACGTATAGTAAAAAAATAACGTAAAACTTTCTGGATAAGCTCCTTTGGCAGGCAGCTTTGATAAACATCAGGATCTGGTTTTGGAAGATGATCCCTATGATTGTTAGAATCTTCATGTCATAGGAAACTTCGTCCTATGACACAAAAATGCTCCGCGGAAAAGCACAGCGAACTATAAAGACGCTGTGCCTTCCGGGGTTTCTTCCCCTTCATTGGCTTCCTCCATGGTGACAATCGGCTGGATGGCCTCATCGGTATAGCGGACGCGCAGAACTGCCTGGGGCCAGTTAAGCTTAATTAGGGCTGTTTTCTGGCGTTCGCTTCCGGCTTTTTCGATAAGATCCAGGAGTTCCCGTAAGACTTCTTTGGTCAGATAGCCGCCCCGCCAGTGGAAGGTAAGAGTTTTTCCTTTCTTGGCAGCCTGGAGAGAACGTTTGTATACATCCTCTTGTTTGGTAAAGGAGAGTTTCTTTTCTTTGTAGTAGAAATGATCGCTGTCCGTGCAGGCAGGCGCCGGGGCGATGAGCGGTTCGTGGTCGCGGAAGATCGCCTTGTCGTCGAGATTGAAGTAATCGTAGCGGATCTCCTCCCCTGTCTGGCTGCATTTGCCGAGACTGTTGTCGAAGGTAGCGTCCAGATGGTAGTATGTTTTCCCGATCTTGATGATGTTCCAGGTATGGCGGTATTTGATGCCCTTTTCAGGGTTATTGCCGCAGAGCGCGATCATGCACCAGATGCCGAGCGTATCACAAAGAATTTTGACCGATTTGGCGATGCCCTCGCAGACGCCGACGCCCTGTCCCAGAGGTCCGATGATCTCATGGGAGTAGGGCTTTTTTAATTTGTCATAGTGAACGTGTTCGCAGATAAAATCGTGGATATAGCGTTCTTTTTCCAGTTCAGTCAGCTTCATTGCCGGGCGGGCAAGTTTTTCGACGCGGGCGCCCATCGCTTTCTGATGTTCGCGGATCTTGCCCTTGTCAAAGAGGTATTCCGGTATCAGGATCAGGTTCGGGGAATCTGGGTAATACTTATATTTAAAGCCGGAAGCCCAGAAAATCTCCGGGTGATCGAGCCGCAGTTCAAAAAATACATTGCTTAAATCCTTTCCCTCCAGGCGCGGAATCTGAAATTCGTCGGAGAGATTGGTAAGCCCCTGCTGCATGGCGCGGTAGGCGGCTTGCTGGTTCTTGTTCATGTGATTATAGTAAAATGGTTCCATTTTGATATTCCTTTGTAACTCTTTATATTTTAGTGTGATTCAGCCGCTTTCTCAATCTGCCCGGATTCCGGGTCAAACCAGACGCGATCGCCCTCATCGATTCCGGCATCATAGAGTGCCTGATCCGCGGTGCGTATCGTATATTCTGGATGCTCTGAGAGGTTTGCATTTTCAGTTGTGTCCAGCAGACGGACACAGACCATCGTTTCCTGTCCGTCCGGGCGTTCTTCACAGCCAAAATCGGCTTCGTATATTTCTAAAACCCGGCAAAGACGCGGGAATGTTTGATTGTTGTTCATTGTGTATATGCCTCATTCCATGGGAAAATTCCTGTTTTTGTCTTTTTAATTTTAGCAGAAGATGATAAGGCAGGCAAGTAGAGATGAGGGGGGGAAAAATAAATTAAATGCGAAGCCACGGCAAATTCCGTTACTGGGCATGATGCGTGAACAGTAAGGATGGGGCGGCTGGGAAGAAAAGCGGGAGGGGGAGAAATTTGAGGAGAAAATTGCCGGCAGATACTTGTAATTCTAATAAAAACAGGTAGAATAGAAGCTGTCTATGTCCTCGGGAGACGGACATAAAAGTTACAATCACGGGGGTTATAAGTAAATGGCAAAAAAGAAAAACAGCTTCAGCGGTTCGCTGGGGTTTGTGCTGGCAGCAGCCGGAAGTGCCGTCGGTGTAGGAAATATCTGGCGTTTTCCGTATTTATGTGCGAAAGACGGAGGCGGACTGTTCCTGCTGGTGTATCTGGTGCTGGTGGCGACATTTGGATTTGTACTTCTGACGACGGATGTGGCGATCGGCAGAAGAACGAAGGAGAATGCGCTGCAGGCGTTTGGAACGCTGCATCCGAAGTGGAAGTTTGTCGGATACCTGACGTTTCTGGTTCCGATGTTAATTATGACGTATTATTCGGTCATCGGCGGATGGATCACGAAATATTTCTTTGAGTATTTGACGACATCCGGCAGGGATGTGGCCGAGGACGGATATTTTACATCGTTTATCACGGAAAAGAATGCGCCGCTGATTTTCACGGGAATCTTTCTGGCGCTCACAATCTGGGTTGTATACAGAGGTGTGGAGAAGGGAATTGAGAAATTTTCCTGTTTTATCATGCCGGGACTGATCCTGTTAGTCATCGGAATCGCGATTTTTTCACTGACGCTTTCCTACACGGACGCGGATGGGACGGTCCGGACGGGAATACAGGGATTCCTCGTCTACGTGCGCCCGGATTTTACGGGACTGACGGTAAAAGGATTTCTGGAAGTACTGCTGGATGCGATGAGCCAGCTCTTTTTCTCACTGAGTGTGTCGATGGGAATTATGGTAACATATGGTTCTTATGTCAAAGATGAGATCGATTTGAACAAGGCGACCAACCAGATTGAATTTTTTGATACAGGTGTGGCGCTTCTGTCTGGTATGATGATTATTCCGGCGGTCTTTGTATTTTTAGGACGCGACGGCATGGCGTCCGGTCCGAGTCTGACCTTTATTTCGCTTCCAAAGGTATTTCAGGCGATGGGCGGCGCCGGTCATATCGTGGGACTTGCATTTTTCCTGATGCTTGGCTTTGCGGCGCTGACATCCTGCGTTTCTGTCATGGAAACGCTGGTTGCCAACTGCATGGAAGTGTTTGGAAAGACGAGAAAACAGATGTGTGTGATGGTCGGAATCTATTCCCTGATCACGGCGGTTCTCATTTGTCTGGGCTACAATGTTCTGTATTTTGAGTTGAAGCTGCCGAACGGTTCCACCGGACAGCTGCTTGATGTGATGGATTATATCAGCAACAGCTTCCTTATGCCGATCATTTCCTTCTTAACCAGCATCCTGATCGGATGGGTGGTCGGACCGAAGTGGATCGTGGAAGAAGTCGAGAAAAATGGGGAACATTTTTCAAGAGCAGGTATGTACAGCTTCTTAATCCGGTATATTGTGCCGGCTGTCATGCTGGTTCTTTTCCTGGTATCGACCGGGTTTATTAATATGCTGTAATGAAAAATGGTTTTAGCCGATTTTCACGGAAAGTGCGAGAATTGGTTAAAACCTTTTTTATAGAAAAATGCGTCCCATTATTCTTCACGGTCATCCGACTCGATCTCATAGGTATATCCGGCATTTTCGATCGCCTGAATTGTATCCTTGATGCCCTGTCCGCCTGCTTTTTTTATAGGATTCAATAAAAACAGGAATCTGTTCGGAACAAAACCTATTAAAGATGTAGGAAAATAGGAACTATTAAAACCGATTTTATCATTTTTACCGGCTAGTGTCAACTTATAAAATTGTAAAAGTTTACAATCAAAACTGGACAATATATCGATTTTTTGCTATGATAAGCTAGTTAGAAAAAACTAACTTGCAGGGAACGTGAAAACGCAGTAAATTAGGTGCATAGGTGTGAAAGCTAGGCAGCCTGATTGGATAGAGTGGAGAAACAATGCAGTATTTGTGGATAAATCCGGTTTCTGCCGGGATGTGTGAGGAAGATTCGCTGAAGCGTTTTTTAGAACGGCATGGTCTGACGCGGGTCGAGTGCCGGGGCGATTGGGGACGGATCGTCCGGGAAAGATATGAAGCTAGTCTGCGGGCGGGCGTGACGCTTGCGGATGCGCGCTGTCCGGAGGCGGTTCGGCTGCTTGAAGAGATACAGAAGGAGCCGGAAAACGAATCTGGAATTGAAAACCTGAAAGTTGCCCCGATCGAGCCGATTTTACTTCACTGTGCGCGGGAATTAAGCACGCGTCCGGATCTGGCGGATGGGGAGAAGATCATCACGACGCCATGCCAGAGTCTTGCGGTGCTTGGAAATTCGCTGGGACTTGAGAATACGCGGTTTATCGCATGGAATCGTCTGGCGGGCGGTGAGGTGTGCGTCCGGGTGATCGAAGACAGCCCGATTCCGCCGGGGTATTTTGCGGGAATCTGCCGGAAAGATGGACAGGCGGCGAAGGTAGAGAGTGTCAGCAGTCCGGAGAAAATCCGGGCATATGTGGAGAGCGGAAGCTGGAAGCAGGCGGATCTGCTGGAACTTTTGTATTGTAAGGATGGATGCCATCATGGGGATGGCGTGCAGACAGAGTGAGAGAAAGTTGCGCTTCATGGAAAACGCTTGAAGAAGCGGAAAATGCATGAATTGCGGCAAAAGAATGGGAAGAATGAAAGAAACGAAGAAATTCAAGGATAATTGGCAGAAATACTTTGGTCCGGCGCTGGGAATCGGAGCGGTATTTCTGATCTGGTATTTGGTCTGCCGCATGGAGATGGTCAGTGCGTATGTGCTGCCGTCCCCGGCGCGGGTGTGGACGAGCTTTTTAAAAATGGTGAAAACCGGGGAACTGTGGCGGGATATTTCAATCAGTTTCCTGCGTGTCATGAAGGGATTTGCGATTGCGTTCCTGTTTGCCTTTGTGCTGGGAATGTTCCGGGCGCTGTTTCCGGGCAGCAGCGTTTACTATGAGTATATTGTGCAGTTTTTCCGCAATGTCCCGCCGCTCAGCATGATTCCGCTGCTGATTCTCTGGTGCGGAATCGGAGAGACGACGAAGACGGTGATTATTGTGCTGGCGTCCTTTTTCCCGATGTACTTAAATATCGTGAAGGGATTTACCGGGTGCGATTCGAAACTTCTGGAAGTGGGCGATATGTTCGGCTACTCGAAGCGCCGCAAATTTTTCCGCATCATTCTGCCCTATGCGATGGCAGATATTCTGGTCGGAATGCGGATCGGGCTTGGCTATAGCTGGCGCGCCATTATCGGTGCGGAGATGGTGGCGGCGTCCACCGGGCTTGGACATATGATTTTATTTGCACAGCAGATGTCGCGGACCGACAAGGTGATCGTGGGGATTCTGGCGATCGGGGCAGTCGGATATGTGACGGACCGCCTGTTTGGATGGATGATAGGATTTGTGCTGAAAGGATCCGGGGAAAATGGCTGGAATTGAACTGATTGATATTCATAAAACATACCGGGTGGATAACCGGGAGATTCCCGTTTTAAACGGGATCAACCTGTCGCTTCCGGCGGGGAGAATCACCGTGATTTTGGGGCAGAGCGGATGTGGGAAAACGACGCTTCTGCGGCTGACCGGAGGACTGGAGACGGCGGACAGCGGAGAGATCCGCTGGGAGAGCGCCCACAAGACGGCATTTGTCTTTCAGGAACCGCGCCTCATGCCGTGGTTGACCGTCTGGGAAAATGTGGTGTTCGGGCTTTCAAAAAAGGAGACAGATCCGGCGAAAATAGAAGCGGTTATCCGCACGGTCGGATTATCTGGATTTGAAAAAGCATATCCGGCACAGCTCTCCGGCGGAATGCAGCAGCGGGCGGCGATCGCGCGGGCGCTGGCGTATGAGCCGACCTTTATCATGATGGATGAGCCGTTTGCCGCGCTTGACTATTTTACAAGGGAACAGATGCAGAAAGAGCTTCTGCGCGTCCAGCAGGAGCGCAGTGCGAGCATTCTGTTTGTGACGCACAGTATCGATGAGGCACTGATTCTGGGAAGTCAGATTGCGGTCATTGAAAAGGGCATGGTCAAGGCGCTCTATGAGGTCAAGGCGCCGCAGGAAGAGAGGAATCTTTTGGAGGATGAGATGATAACCCTGAAAAGGGATATTATAAATAATTTACATTTTATTTAGAGGAGGAACGATTATGATGAAACGATGGATGGCAATGGGAATGGCACTCTGCCTTACCGCAGCTTCCTTGGCAGGCTGCTCCGGTACAAAAGATGCGGCTGAGAGCACGCAGGCAGAGGCAGAAACCAGCGCAGAGGAGGCGGCAGCCGAGGAGGAGACAGCGAAAGAATCTGATCTGGATAAGCTGACCTTTACGTATGTAACTTCTCCGCTCAATGTGCCGACGATCATCGAGAAAAATCAGGGTATTTTTGAAAAAACATTTGGCGATATGGGGATTGAGGTTGATTATGCGGAGCTGACCTCCGGGGCAGATCAGACACAGGCGCTGGCTTCCGGCGATGTGCAGGTTTTGTATGCGGTTGGCGGTACTTCGGTGATTCTGTCTGCAGCAAATGGAGCGGATATCAAGGTATTAAATATGTACAGCCGTTCTCCGAAGGCATTCTGTATGTATTCTAAGGATGAGTCCCTGACGACGCCGGAAAGCCTGAGAGGAAAGACAATCGCAGGACCGACCGGAACCAACCTGCATGAGCTTCTCGTTTCCTATCTGGCAACGGCTGGCATGACGATCGACGACGTCAACTATGTCAATATGTCGATCCCGGATGCAAAAGCAGGTCTGGACGGCGGCAGTGTAGACGTGGCTCTGGTTGCTGGCGCAACTGCTTACAATGCAGGGAAGCAGGGTTACCACCTGGTAGCCGACGGCGAAGGCCTGATTAAGGCGATCATTGCAGTGGCAGTGACACAGAAATTCTATGACGAGCACCCGGAGATCATCGAGAAGCTGGAAGAAGCACAGACCGAGATTGCTGATTTCATGGAAGAAAAACCGGATGAGACGATGCAGATCGTAGCCGATGAGCAGGATCTGGACACCGATGCAGTCAAAAGCATGTACGATCTCTATGATTTCTCTACCGAGATCACAGATGATGACAAAGAAGGCTTCCAGAAGACCGCTGATTTCATGTATGAATCCGGCATGATCGACGAGGCATTTGATGTAAAACAGTTATTTATTGAAAAATAATCAGTGAACATTTGAGAGGATAAACGATTGAAAAGCAGCTCCCGGAGTGTGGATTCCGGGGGCTGCTTTTACGATTGCATATGCAATTATGAAAATACGGAATGTTTACGCTAATACCTTTTTAATCGCTTCTAACAGCTCATCATATGTCTCATAAGCCGGAATCTGCGGATATTCTGCCTTGATCTCCTCCGTCGTGCGGAAGAGGAAGCCCGCCTTGCTTGCCTCAATCATGGCGAGGTCGTTGTGGCTGTCGCCGCTGGCGATCGTCTCGAAGCCGCAGGACTGGAGTGCTTTGACGGTTGTATATTTGGATTTCTCACAGCGCATCTTAAAATCGGTAATCTCACCATTTTCGCTGACAACCAGAGAGTTGCAGAAGATGGTCGGATAGCCAAGTTTCTTCATCAGAGGTCCGGCAAACTGGGAGAAGGTATCGCTGATGATGATTACCTGAGTAATTTCTTTTAATTTGTCTAAAAACTCCCTTGCGCCCGGAAGCGGATCAATTTTAGAGATCGTTTCCTGAATTTCCTTGAGTCCCAGTCCGTGCTCGTGCAGGATGTTTAAACGGTAATTCATCAGTTTGTTATAATCCGGCTCATCGCGGGTGGTGCGTTTTAACTCTGGGATTCCGGTTTCTTCAGCGAATGCGATCCAGATTTCCGGCACTAATACACCTTCTAGATCTAAACATACAATATCCATGTCTCCTCCTGTCTGATACAACGCCTGTCAGCGCTGTGCTCGGTTGAAAAATTTGCTTCCTATTATAGACGAAATGCAGGGGAAATACCAGAGAAATTTGAGAAAAGATGAAAGAATAGAAAAAAGTGCGTTACTGGGCACGTATGCGTGAACAGTAACAAAAGTGCCAATTATTCGCGGTGAGAAAGATTCAGAAGTGAAGAGTTGGCATCATATAGCAGCAGAGTGGTTATCAATAGAATTAAAAAATACCAAAAAAGGGAGTCTCTTTTCGTGAGCGAGAGACTCCCTTTTTGGCACCTATAGTCGGGTTATAATTTGATTTTGATGAAATCATTAGCAATGCGCCGGTTTATTCATTTCAGATCTTTTATCGTTTTCTGTCTTCGAAGCAGTCGATTTCGAAAACAGTACTTTACCGGAATGAACCACAATAATGACACCCAGAACCATCAGCAGAACCGCGATGATAAGCTGCAGTCCTTCTACCATAAAGACAGCGGTTCCGGCATTGTAAGCCTTTACCAGTGCGATGCAGCGCTCAACGAGTGCGGTGAAGGTAACGCACAGCATAACAACCAGCGGAACCAGCAGCGTGCGGTTTTCGCGGCCGGTGACGCGTAAGAAGACGCACAGGGTGATGAGAACCAGAGCGCTTAACAGCTGGTTGGCGCTGCCAAACAGCGGCCAGATGTTGGAGTAGCCAATCTGGGTTAAAATATAGCCGCATACCAAGGTGATAACAGTTGCAAAATATTTGTTGCAGAGAAGTTTTCTCCATCCTTCGGCGTGTTCCATGTCATCGACACTGAACAGCTCCTGGAAGGACATACGTCCGATACGTGCAACGGAATCCAGGCTTGTCAGGGCAAGTGCGGAGACGCACATCGTCATAAAGCACTGGGCAGCGTAAACTGGGATTCCGAACATCTCCAGGAATCCGGCAACACCGGAGGAGAAGATAGCAAACGGAGTACCGGTTGCAGGCGTGCCATCAGCGGAAGCGGCAGCACCGGCAACGCACAGAGCCAGGACAGCCAGTAAACTTTCCAGAAGCATAGCGCCGAAGCCAACTTTCGGCATATCCTTTTCATTGGTGATTGCCTTGGAGGAAGTACCCGAGGAAACCAGGCTGTGGAAACCGGATACGGCGCCGCAGGCAACGGTTACAAACAAAATCGGGAACAGGTCACCGGATTTCTCATTGTGGAAACCAGTGTAAGGCGCCAGGTTCATTGCCGGATGTGCGACAAGCAGTCCAACGACGGCACCGATAATCATACCGGCAAACATAAAGGTTGTCATCAGGTCACGCGGTTCCATCAAAAGCCACATCGGAAGAACGGCTGCGAGGAAAATGTAAGCGAATACCATGTAGGACCAGTTCGCCTTGGTGGTAATGAGCGGGCAGTTCATGCCGATGACGAAAGCAGCTACCGTGCAGACAAGTCCGAGCAAGGTCTGTTTCCAGCCATGGAACTGAGCCTTTTTCTGAATCAGTCCAAATACAACGGCAAAGGCAATGAACAGAAGGGAAATGCTTCCGGCTGCGCCGTTGACAGTTGCGGCGGCGGATAAGCTGGTCACGCCGTCTACCGTCTCATATGCATTGAATGTACCAGCAACCATGTCGGCAAAAGCGGCGGTTACAATTAAAGTAAAGAGCCAGCAGAACAGAAGAAACAGCTTTTTACCGGTTTTGCCAATGTACTGTTCAATCAGAAGTCCCATCGATTTGCCTTCATTTTTAACGCTGGCGTACAGGGCACCAAAATCGGTAACAGCGCCGAAAAAGATGCCGCCGAGGATGATCCAGAGAAAGACCGGAACCCATCCAAAGACAGCCGCCTGAATAGCACCGGTGACAGGACCGGCACCGGCGATGGATGAAAACTGGTGGGCAAATACAACCCAGCCATCGGTCGGAACATAGTCCTGACCATCTTCTTTTGTGACGGCCGGTGTTTTGGCGTTTGGATCAATGCCCCATTTATGGGCGAGCCATCTGCCGTAGAGCAGATAACCAGCCGCCAGACAACAGGCTGCGATAACTACGATAACTAATGTGTTCATAAAGATACCTCCATTCCCATAGGTCAAATGGTTTTTAGTGTCCCGGCAGTTTGCCGGAGTTTCGGGAGCGGGGAAACAAAAAAGCCTCCGTCCTCCTGAAACTTTTAAAAGTTCAAGAAGACGGAGGCATAAGCATCCGCGGTACCACTTCTTTTACCGGCTGTAAAGCCGATCTCTCAGCCATATCCATCATTCTGAATATGTTCCTCTTTAACGGTAGGAATCCGGACCGGACTACTGGTATCCTGCATGCGTTTGTCCGATCAGCTCACAGGGGATAATTTCCATCGGCGTTACTGTCTTTCATCGCCCGGCAGCTCTCTGAAAACGTGGAGAATTGGAAATCGTGTCCTGCTCAATGCTTTTTACAAGTACGAATTATAGACTTTTTTAAAGGAAAGTCAATCGAAAAAATAGCCGGAAGTTTGTGACAGAAATTTTACAAATCCGTCATTTTGACAAAAAAATCACAACTAAGAAATTTAACAACTGCTTATCTAGAAGTCTGAGTTACTGTTTACGCATACGTGCCCAGTAACAAGTCGGAAACATTCCTGTGTTAAAACTTCGAAAGAACTGGACACACCCTTATTTTGCTGTATAATAGGTAATTGTCGGTTCTTTTTAGGGCTGGCAATTACTTTTTATTTAAATTGGGAAGAAAAAGGGAGAGTTTTGGGTATGGAAAAAATACGTCCAATGTTGTTTACAACATTGAAGAAGTATTCCGGCGCACAGCTGATGTCAGATGTGGTAGCGGGTATCATCGTGGCGATCATCGCGCTGCCGCTTTCGATCGCGCTGGCGCTGGCTTCGGGGGTAGGTCCGGAACAGGGTATCTACACGGCGATTGCAGCCGGATTTGTGATTTCATTTTTAGGGGGCAGCCAGGTACAGATTGCAGGTCCAACGGCGGCATTTGCAACGATCGTGGCAGGTATCGTGGCGAAGAGCGGCGTGGAAGGACTGGCAGTTGCGACGATCATGGCAGGTATCATCCTAGTTATCATGGGATTCTGCCATTTTGGTTCACTGATTAAGTTTATTCCGTTTACAATCACGACCGGCTTTACCTCCGGTATCGCGGTGACGATCGTCATCGGTCAGTTGAAGGATTTCTTTGGCGTAACCTATCCGGCAGGCATGGAGACGATCGAGACGATGCAGAAGCTGAAAGCGTTCGCGGCTGGATTCGGAAGTGTCAACCTGCACGCGATCATCGTCGGCGTGGTGTGTCTGGCGATTCTGATCGTGATGCCGATGATCACGGAAAAAATTCCGGGATCGCTGGTAGCGGTTATTGCAGGTATTTTAATGGTAAAATTCCTGCCGCTGCATGTGAATACGATCGGCGACCTTTACACGGTCAGCAACAAGCTTCCGGCGTTCCGTCTGCCGGTGTTTAGCTACGATGTGATTCAGGGTTCCCTGTCGGATGCGTTTACGATTGCAGTTCTGGCGGCGATTGAGTCTCTGCTTTCCTGCGTGGTAGCGGACGGCATGATCGGCGGAAAACACCGTTCCAACACGGAGCTGGTGGCACAGGGCGCGGGGAATATTATTTCCGCCCTGTTTGGCGGTATTCCGGCGACGGGCGCGATCGCGCGTACCGCAGCCAATGTCAAAAATGGCGGCCGTACCCCGGTTGCAGGCATGGTTCATGCGGTTGTCCTGCTTCTGATTCTGGTAGTTCTGATGCCGTGTGCAAGCTGGATCCCGATGCCGACCATCGCGGCAATCTTGTTTATGGTTGCCTACAATATGTGTCAGTGGAGAACCTTCGTCCGTCTGACCAAGACGGCTCCGAAGAGTGATATTGCGGTTCTGGTGATGACCTTCTTCTTAACCGTTATCTTCGATCTGGTTGTAGCGATCGAGATCGGTATGCTGTTATCCTGCCTGCTGTTTATGAAGCGGATGAGCGATGAGACGGGCGTCAGAAGCTGGCTCTATGTCGAAGAAGTAGAGGAGCAGAAGCGCAAAGAGCAGGAAGTAAGAAAAGCGAAAAAAGCCGGAAAAGAGCTTTCAGTGGAAGAGGCACAGCTCTTAGCGGCAGCTGCAGAAGATGAAGAAGCAGCCATGAAAGAACAGGCACGTTTGCGGGAGATTCCGAGAGAACTGGCTGTTTATGAGATTACGGGACCGCTGTTCTTCGGTGCAGCAGACCGCATCAACCAGATTGAAACCCGCGAGGAGACGAAATGCCTGGTTCTTCGTATGCGTGCCGTTCCGGCGGTTGACAGTACAGCGATGAATTCGATGGTTGCCCTCTATGAGCGCTGCCAGAAGAACGGCGTTACATTGATTTTGTCCCATGTCAACGAGCAGCCGATGCACGTGATGGAGAAGGCAGGATTTGTGGATATGATCGGACGCGATCATTTCTGCCCGAATATCGAGGCAGCACTTGATCATGCGGACGAGGTGCTGGGGAAATAATTATGGATATCTATCGGAGAATGGAAGAAGTATTTAGGCGCATTCCGGACGGCTGCGTGACGACTTACGGTCAGGTCGCGCTCCTGTGCGGTGCGCCGCGCCATTCCCGCCAGGTGGGATATGCACTCCGCACCAACCGCCTGGGCGATGTCCCGGCATTCAGGGTGATTAATTCCAAGGGCTTTCTAAGCGGCGCGGCGGCATTCGACTATCCGGGACAGCAGAAAAAACTGCTGGAACAGGATGGAATACGGGTGGACTCCACCGAGGACGGCGACCGCGTCGATTTGAAACAATATGGATGGAAACCTTCGATGGACGAGGCAGAAGAATTGTATGCGTTGTTTCGGAAGTTGGGGATCTGAGTGGGAATCAAGGAAAATGCATCTGAATGAGATGTTGGTAAGCGAAAGAAGTGAAATGAGATGGATAAGATGGCAGACGATAGGGGCTGCATCTTATCCATTTTTAATAGACATTTCTGACCGTTTATTATTAAATTGTCTCCGCGATCTGCCGTGCCACATAGACACCGCTGGCAGATGCATGGGAAAGGGAATGGGTAATACCGCTGCCGTCACCGATGACGTAGAGTCCATCATGACAGGTCATCAGGTTGTGATCCACTTCCACCTCCATGTTGTAGAATTTTACCTCCACTCCATAGAGAAGAGTGTCATCATTCGCCGTACCCGGTGCCACCTTATCCAGGGCATAAATCATCTCGATAATACCGTCCAGAATCCGTTTTGGGAGAACCAGGCTCAGATCACCGGCAGCCGCATTGAGGGTTGGAACCGTAAAAGATTCATTGATTCGCTGCTGCGTGCTTCTTTTTCCGCGGATCAGGTCTCCAAAACGCTGCACAATTACACCACCGCCCAGCATGTTGCTGAGTTTTGCAATACTCTCTCCATATTCATTGGAATTCTTGAAGGGCTCTGAAAAATGTTTCGCCACCAGGAGGGCAAAGTTCGTGTTATGGGTCTGCTTTGCAGGATCCTCGTAGCTGTGGCCATTTACCGTTACGATGCCGTTGGTATTTTCATTTACCACAGCTCCCTTGGGATTCATACAGAAGGTGCGCACGTAATCCTCGTATTTTTCCGTGCGATACACGATCTTGCTCTCATAGAGTTCATCCGTAAGATCCGAAAAGATTTCAGCCGGCAGCTCAACCCGGACACCCAGATCCACGCGGTTGGAATTCGTATGGATATCCAGATCCCTGCATACCTTCTGCATCCACTTACTGCCGCTTCGTCCGGCGGAAATGATGCATTTCGTACCCTCAAAGGTTGTATCATCGCTGTAAACCTTGTAACCCTTCTCGGTCTTCTCCACGGTTTCGATGGCACAGTCAAAATAGAAATCTACCTTATTCTTCAGATGATCATAGAGGTGCTCCAGAACAATATAATTAATATCTGTACCCAGATGGCGGACCGAAGCATCCAGAAGATGCAGACCATGCTGCATGCAGGTTTTCTTGAACTTTGTTCCTGCAGTGGAATACAGCTTCGTTCCCTCCCCGCCAAAGCGGAGGTTGATTCCATCTACGTATTTCATCAATTCAATGGCCGTCTTCTTTCCGATATACTCATAGAGAGTACCGCCGAAATCATTGGTAATGTTGTATTTTCCATCAGAAAATGCACCGGCGCCGCCGAATCCGCTCATGATGGAACAGCATTTGCAGTGAATACAGGACTTGATTTTATCACCATCAATGGGACATTTACGGTGCTCCAGCGGATGTCCTACCTCAAAAACAGCGATCTTTAAATCTGGTTTACGTTCCATCAGCTCATAGGCAGAAAAGATACCGCCGGGACCGGCGCCGATAATTAACACATCATACATATTGAAATTCTCCTTGTTTTCCTAAAATTTGATTCCCTCTTTCTGTATTATAGCATAAATTCGAAAAAAGAGGCAGCACGTCATGCGCTGCCCCGAAACATTATCCCCCATGTCGTCATGGCATCTTCCGTTATTATATCATCACCTCAGAATAAAGATTCTTTTATGGCTGTAACCATCAGCCTGATTCCCTTTGTAAAATTACCGGAGGTGTTTTCGAGCCTGATGACCTCTCCGGTGATTCTTGGCAAAGGGCTGGCGCTGGGACTTGTATCTACCTTTTTTCCGTTTGTAAGCTACACACTGGGACTCCGCCAGATGTAGGCAGGAAAAGCCTCGGTTTTGGCGTTTGCCGAGCCGATGGTGGCAGCTGTGGCTGGGATTGTGGTATTTGGAGAAATGCTGCGGGTTGAAAATGTGCTGGGCATTCTTTTGATTTTTACAGCATTGGTGGTGTTGAACAGCCGGAACGTAAAACGGTAAAATCAGGGGCTAATCGATAATGGAACTGTGACGAAAACACGGATCACAAATCTTAAACGGATATCCAACCGGCAGCATCCGTCCGCAGCGCTGGCAGCGGGCGATGTAGCTTTTTTTGCCCTTGGACAAATACCGCATGATCGTACCCTCAGTGCGGCTGCGTTCCTGTTCGAGCCAGTCCTCGTCGATGATCTTGTCAAAACGGTGGGAGAACTGGTAGTAGAGGTCGAGCTTGCGGTAATACGTTTCGTATTTCTGCAGTCCCAGCTTGGAACCGGCGCCTTTGTCCGGGTGTTTCAGGCGTTTGTCCGCCGGGTAATCCTTGCAGTAGCGCAGCCATTGCAGGACAACCTGATGATCCTTGATATCGATGGGACAGCTGATCATGCGGTAGAGAATCCGTTTGTCATCGAATCCGTAGATATCGTCTCTGTGGCGTTCTGACTGCGTATAAAGGCTTAAAATCTCATCGACGCTGACCTTTTCAAACGGAGGCGTCGGCTCAACGGATTTCCAGACTTTGATGATAACGTCCAGCGGCTCGTCCAGATCGAGGAGAATCGAGGCTGACTTTTTCGATCGGTTCCTCCTCCTGAGTAAGCTGTTCCCGGATATAATCGAGGGATTCCTGCCCCATCGCATTGACGTAGCCGGTGTCAAAGAGTCCGAAGCGTCCGGCGCGTCCGGCGATCTGCTTGATCTCCGGTACGGACAGACCGCGCCGGGTGGTACCGTCAAATTTTTGGGTCTGGACAAATACGATACGCCGGACAGGCAGGTTGAGTCCCATGCCGATCGCGTCGGTGGCGACGACCACCTTGGTTTTGCCGCTGGTAAAAAGCTGCATCTGGCGGCGGCGGATCTCCGGCGGCAGGCTTCCGTATATAACACTTGCCTTGATACCTTCTTCTTCCAGACGTCCCGCCACATCCAGCACGGATTTTTTGGAAAATACGACGAGTGCATCGCCGGGAAGAACACTTTCCGGGAAGGAAAATGGCGTGTCCTCACAGATGAGCGCAGTTTTGCGCTGATACCGGCAGATGGCAAGGCTGTCGCCGCACAGATGGATCAGGTGTGTGACAGCAGATTCAGCGGCGGGACTCATGCAGACATGGATTTCGTGAGCTTTCAGTCCCAGAATCGCCTTTGTCCAGCAATGCCCGCGGTCTGGATCGGCGGTCAGCTGTGCCTCATCAATCACGGCAATATCGTATTCCTCCGAGAAATCTGCCATCTCGATCGTCGAAGCTGTGATCCGGCTGTCATCGTCGGCGATACACTCCTGACCGGTCAGCATGGTGCTGGGAACGCCGCAGTCGTGCATTTTTTCATATACCTCAAGCGCCAGAAGGCGCAGCGGACCGAGGTAAGTGCCCTTTTTCGCTGTTTTTAAGCGTTCCAGCGCGTGAAATGTTTTGCCGCTGTTGGTCGGTCCGATGTGGAGAATGAAACGGCGGTTCATCGCCATAGTCTCCGGAAATTCCAGCTCTGGGCGGGATGGGACGAGATCCATGATTTTATACTGGATGACGTAGCGCTTATAGATCTGGTAAAGCTCCAGAAGTGTCTGCGTGCAGAGCTGACCATCCAATTCTGTTTCCAGATAATTCAGAAAATCCACGGAAATATCATCGCGCTGGGCGGGCAGAAACATTGCCTCATCCAGGCGGATGAGTTGTGGCAGCAGGCTGGTTTCAATGAGCTTTGTGACAGCATCGTTGTGCGAACGGTACGCAAAATAAGCCAGATTTTTGATCTGGCGGTGCCATTCCTCCAGCGAGAGGCTGGTGACCTGTGTCGGTTTGGTGCGTTTCAGTGTTTTAAACAGCCGGTTGGTCCGCTCGCTCAGATCGCGGGGGCGGGAACTGGTCTTTCTTTTTTTCTTGCTTGCCGCCTGATACTGGCGGATATATGTCTGAAGAAGCTGGTTTGGCTCGATCATTTGAAAGTCTCCTCTTTATGTAAATATCTTGTCCGATAAATCTTCTGGTTTAAAGCTTCATTTGATATAGGAATGTTTCTATTATCGCAGAAGTTGCATGGATGTGCAAGAACGGGAAATCAGATTGCAGAAAAATATAAAAATATTTGATATAATAAGAACACTTAGTTAAAACAGAAAGGTCAACATCTATATGGCATCAAACTATAAAACGGGCGCCAGCCTGAATTTAACTCCTTTCGAAATGCAGCTTCTAAGCCGCAGCCCCCTGTTTCGAGGCGCGGGCGAATCCGGAATCGGGGAGATGCTGTCCTGTCTGGGGGCGGAGGAACGCAGTTATGAAAAAGAAGAAATGATTTATCGCGCGGGGAATACGGTCACATCTCTGGGTGTGGTGATGCACGGAAGTGTGATGATTGTCAACGATGATCTGTGGGGCAACCGCAGCATTCTGGACCGGGTAGAACCGGGACAGATTTTTGCGGAGACATATGCGTGCGTGCCGGGGGAAAAGCTGCTGGTCGATGTGTTTGCAGCGGAGGTGACGGAAGTGCTGTTTTTAAATGTTGGAAAAATGCTGTCGCAGTGTCCCAATTCTTGCGGACATCACACGCAGCTTATCCGCAACCTGCTTGCAATCTCGGCGCAGAAAAACTTGCAGCTGTCCCGCCGGATCTTCAATACATCGTCGAAATCCATCCGGGGACGGCTTCTGTCGTACCTCTCCGATCAGGCGGTAAAAAATGAGAGCGAGAGATTTGATATCCCATTCAACCGCCAGCAGCTCGCCGACTATCTGGGCGTGGACCGGTCGGCGCTGTCGGCAGAGCTGGGGAAAATGCAGCGGGAAGGGCTTCTGGAATTTAGAAAAAATCACTTTCATTTATATGAAGAGGTTAGAAGCTTGTAGATTACAAACAAAAATACCCTGTCAGGAGCATTAAAATCCGACCGACAGGGTATTTTTAGTGAAAATCCCTATGGGTGTAACAAGACCGGCTGTCCATTCCCTATACTTTCCTGCACCGGCTGTTTCAGCATATCCAGAAATGCCTGTGCCGCCGGCGTCAGCGGGCGCATCGGGTTTTGCAAGACGAGGATCTGGCGCTTCGGGATAGGAATATTTAGGTGAAGCTGGAACACGCGGTAGTTGAGCAGGTAGTTCCGGGCAAATTCCGAGGGAACAAAGCCGATTCCCAGATTGTGGGAGACGGTCGGGGCGATCAGGTCGTTGGAAGAAACTTCGATGCTCGGGTGCAGATCCAGCCCCTGTTCCTCAAAGAGATTGTCCCAAAAAAGCCGCGTCGTCGTGCCGGACTCCATGCTGACAAGTGGGTGCATACAGAGCTCTTCAAGGGAGAGTGTGCGGTTCTGCAGCTCGGAAAAACGGTTTCCGGCAATGACGATGTCCTGGAACTCGGCAACCGGCATCACGTGAACCAGATCCAGATCCTTCATGATCTCGTGGATCGGAGAAATGATGACGGCAAAGTCATTTTCCCCGGCCTTTAAGGAAGAAGCGGTGATCGGCGCAGAGTTGGAATGAATCTGCACGGTCACATTCGGAAAACGCTGCTGGAATTGTTCAATATAAGGAAGCAGAAAGAAGCGCATTGTCAGCTCGCTCGCACCGATCGAAACCTTGCCGCTCTGACTGTTCGTGTATTCTTTTAAAAGCTCTTCCGCTCGTCCCATCTGCTGGCAGGGACGGTTGATCTGGCGGAACAGGATCCGCCCTTCATCGGTCAGGGTCACGCCTTTTTGGGAGCGGTTGAAAAGTTTGCACTGAAGCATATCTTCTAAATTATGAATGTATTTTGTTACGGTTGGCTGCGTGAGGCAGAGATTCAAAGCCGCCTGGGTAATATTCTGGCATCGAGCCACCTCATAGAAAACCTTGTAGTAGTCGAAACTGATGTCCATGTATGTAGTTGAAATCCTTTCTGTATGTCGGACTGTTTCTGCCTGATTGAAACAGTGTTTATCTGATTTTATATCTGTACGTGTATTTACCAAATATAGTCACACTTTATCGTATTTTTCCAGAAATGTCCAGCCACAATAACGATTACCAATAATTATCACCATTCATTTTATCTATGGATATAGGAAAAAAATATAATTTTACCATTTGTATTTCCGGGAGTAAGATCGGGAACAGACGGGAAGAATGTGGAGACACAGGAGAAAACGTTACTGGGCACATATGCGTGAACAGTAACTAGAACACGTGGCGGCATCGGGAAATGAAAGAAAAATAGCCGGGGCAGCCGCGGGAGAACAACCCGGAGAGAGGAAGTGACAGTATGGGAGATCTGGGTGCGACCCTGATCAAGGAATTGAACTGTGAGACAGCCTTTACAATTGGCGGGATCGGCATATCAGAATCCGTTGTGGTTACATGGATCATGATGGCAGTGGTGCTCGTGGTTTCACTGATTGTGACGCACGGTCTGAAAGTTGAACATCCCGGACGCGGACAGCTCCTTCTGGAGAACGCTGTTACGTGGCTGCAGGGCATCGGCGAGGGAATCCTCGGAGAGGAAGGAAAAGGCTATGCGCCGTATCTGACATCCGTGCTGATGTATCTGGGCGTGGCGAACCTGCTTGGTATACTGGGATTCAAGCCGCCAACCAAGGATTTGAACGTCACGGCAGCACTGGCGCTGATGAGTATTGTGCTGATTGAGACAGCAGGGATTCGGGTCAAAGGTTTAAAAGGATGGTTAAAGAGCTTTACAGAGCCGATCGCCATCGTGACACCGATCAATATCATGGAGGTATTTATCAAACCGTTGTCGCTGTGTATGCGACTGTTCGGAAACGTGCTGGGCGCGTTCGTCATCATGAAATTGATTGAATACATCCTTCCGGTAGGGCTTCCGGTATTGTTCAGCGCTTACTTTGATATCTTTGACGGTCTGATTCAGGCGTATGTATTTGTCTTTCTGACAGGGCTTTTTATCAAGGAATCAATCGAGTAATAGAAGAGAAATAGAAAATTACAAAAAGGAGACTTTATTATGGGTACAATCATTGCAATCGGAGCAGGTCTGGCAGTTCTTGCAGGCGCAGGAGCCGGAATTGGTATCGGAATCGCCACATCTAAGGCGACTGAGGCAGTCGCAAGACAGCCGGAGGCAGAGGGAAAAATCACAAAGATTCTATTGTTAGGTGCGGCACTTGCCGAGGCAACTGCTATTTATGGTTTCGTTATTGCCCTTTTGATTATTATTCTTTTAAGCTGATACGATAGAAAACGAAAGGTGGGGCAAGGCTATGTTACGGTTGGACATCAACCTGGTTTTTACGATCATCAACCTTTTAATCTGGTATGCAATTATCCGTATTTTCCTCTTTAAGCCGATCAACAAAGTGATCGATAAACGGAATGCAGCCATTCAGGAAAAGTATGATGAGGCGAAAAAGATGCAGGAAGAAGCGCAGGCGGAGAAAGAGAAATACGCAGCCTGCCAGGATGAAATAGAAGTAGAGAAAAACAAGGTGCTGGATGCGGCGCGTGCGAGTGCACGTGAGGAAGGACGCCAGCTGATTGAAAACGCCCAGAAAGAGGCAGATAAAGTCATCCGTAAGGCGGGCGAGGATGCACGCCGGGAGAAGGATAAGATGCTCGAACAGGCGAAGCATGAAATTTTGTCGCTGGTTCTGGACGCGGCGGCTGGTTCGATGAACAAGAAGTCGGATGACAGCGCTCTTTATGATGAGTTTTTGAAGAAAGCGGGTACGACGGAGAATGAAGAAACTTGATGTCTATTTACAAGAAATAAAGAGGCAGAAGATTTCTGTCGATGATCTGCAGCATGCGGCTGAGATACTGGCTGCGACACCGCAGCTTCCGGCAGAGCTTGAAAATCCGGATTTGACCCGTGAGAAGCGGGAAGATCTGGTTCGTAGCCTGTTTCCGCTGGCAGTCCGGGGAATCATCGAGGTGCTGGCACAGGATCAGACAATGAAAATGATGCCGGATCTGATTAAGGAAGCGGAGACGTTTGAAAAGCCGGATAAATATCTGCGCTGTGTGCTGGAATATGTCAAAGAGCCGGATGAAAAACAGGCAGCCGGAATCCGGAAATTTCTCTCGGAGAAATATCCGGGACGGGAACTCCGGATTGTGAAGGAAGAAAAGCCGGAGCTTGGAAGTGGTTTTATCCTCCGGGTCGGAAGTGAGGAATATGACTGGAGCACGGAGGGAAGAAAACGGGCACTGGCAGATAAATTAAAGAATCTGGTAAAAGAGCCGGATTCGGGTGATTTCCTTACCCAGAAGGGAATCATCGGGATTCTGAAAGGAAATCTGGATGGAATCGACATTTCAGCCCGTGAGATCGGTACGGTCAGCCGGGTGGGCGACGGCATCGCCTATGTGGATGGAATCGACCATGCGATGTACGGTGAGATTGTGGCGTTTGACGGCGATGTGAGAGGCATGGTACAGGATATCCGGTCGAAGGAGATCGGCTGCATCCTCTTTGGACATGCGAACACCATCGGAGAAGGAAGCCGCGCGATGCGGACCGGCAAGATGGCAGGTATACCGGTTGGCGAGGGATTTTTAGGGCGTGTTGTAGATGCGCTGGGCAATCCGATCGACAATAAAGGGGAGATTGAGGCAGCCGGATACCGTCCGGTGGAATCACCGGCGCCGGGTATTATCGAGCGTCAGTCAGTTGATACCCCGATGGAGACCGGTATCCTCTCGATCGATTCGATGTTCCCGATCGGACGCGGACAGCGTGAGCTGATCATTGGTGACCGCCAGACCGGTAAGACCTCGATCGCGGTAGATACGATGCTGAACCAAAAGGGAAAAGACGTGATCTGCATCTATGTGGCGATCGGTCAGAAGGCTTCAACGGTATCGAGACTGGTTCATACACTGGAAAAACACGGGGCGATGGAGTACAGCATCGTGCTGGCAGCGACGGCGAGTGATCCGGCGTCCTTACAGTATATCGCGCCGTATGCAGGAACGGCGCTGGCAGAATATTTCATGCATCAGGGAAAAGATGTTCTGATTGTCTATGACGATTTATCGAAACACGCGGTTGCGTACCGTGCACTGTCTCTTCTGATGGAACGTTCTCCGGGACGTGAGGCATATCCGGGCGATGTATTCTATCTGCATTCCCGTCTGCTGGAGCGCTCGGCGCGGCTTTCGGATGAGCTGGGCGGTGGTTCAATCACAGCGCTGCCGATTGTCGAGACACAGGCGGGCGATGTGTCGGCGTATATCCCGACCAACGTTATTTCCATCACAGATGGACAGATTTTCCTGGAAAGTTCGCTGTTCTTCGAGGGCATGCGCCCGGCGGTCAATGTAGGGCTTTCGGTATCGCGTGTCGGCGGCGCAGCGCAGACCAAGGCGATGAAGAAGGCAGCCGGAAGCGTACGTATCGACCTGGCACAGTACCGCGAGATGGAAGTATTTACACAGTTCAGTTCCGATCTGGATCCGGCAACCAAGGCACAGCTTGCCTACGGCAGCGGTCTGATGGAGCTGTTAAAACAGCCGCTTGAGCATCCGCTCTCGATGGAAGAGCAGGTTGTGATTCTGTATGCGGCAACGAGCCATCTGCTGGTAGATATTCCGAAGGAAAAGCTGAAAGCATTCCAGGGCGGGCTCTACGAATATATGAGAAGTTTCTACCCGCAGGTGGGCGATGCACTCCGCACGACGAAGACACTCAGCGATGATATCCAGCGAGAGATTGCGAAGGCGGTGGGCGAGTACAAGGCAAAATTCCTGAAAGCACAGGGAAATGCGCCGGAGGCAGCAGCGGATGCAAAACCGGATAAGCAGTAAGGCGGTGATGGAAGATGGCAGGACTCAGAGAGATCCAGAACCGGATCCGGAGTATTCAGGATACGCGCAAGATCACGAATGCGATGTACCTGATATCTTCGACAAAATTAAAGAAAGCCAGAAAAGAACTGGCAGAGACGGAGCCGTATTTCTATGCATTGCAAAATGTCATCCGGCGTATCCAGAGGCATCTGCCGAACATGGAAAGTCCCTATTTTGAAAAAGAAGGGCACCAGTCGAAGAAAACGGGGCTGCTGGTTATTTCCGGCGATAAAGGGCTGGCGGGTGCTTATAACCATAACATCATGAAGATGGCGGATACATTTTTAAAGGATCCTTCCCGCGAGGTACATCTGTTTGTCATCGGTGAGACGGGGCGGCAGTTTTTTGCCTCCCAGCACATCCCGATTGAAGAAAATTTCCAGTATACGGCGCAGGATCCGACGTTTAACCGGGCAAGGTGGATTGCTGGAATGCTTCTGGAACGATATTTGTCGGGTGATTTGGATGAGATCCATGTCCTGTATACAAGAATGGAAAATGTGATGCAGAGTGTGGCGAAGGATAAAAGAGTGCTTCCGATTACCAAGCCGGATATGCATGGAATGGCGATTCCGGTCGATGTGCGGCTGGAGGAGTTTTCCCTCCGACCAACGCCGGAGGAAGCGATGAATGCGATCGTTCCGAACTATGTAGCCGGATTTATCTACGGCGCGCTGGTTGAGTCGTTCTGCAGCGAGCAGAATGCCCGTATGATGGCGATGGATGCGGCGACGGATAATGCGGATGCACTTTTAAAAGATTTGAATACGATGTACAACCGGGCGCGGCAGGCGGCGATCACACAGGAGATCACCGAAGTATGCGGCGGCGCGGCTGCACAGAGACGAGAACGAGAAGAGGAGATGAGAGTGTGATGGGAGAACAGGCGGCAAAGACAAAAAAGACCGAAACCAGCCTGCCGGAAGGCAAGATTGTCCAGGTTTCCGGTCCGGTTGTCGATGTGAAATTTGAGAGCGGTCCCCTTCCGGAGATCCGGGACGCGCTCACAGTAGAAAATCAGGGAAAGACGTGTGTGATGGAAGCTGCCAAGCACATGGGAAATAATATCGTCCGCTGCATCATGCTGTCGGCAAGCGAGGGCTTGAGCCGTGACATGAAGGTAACACCGACGGGAGAAGGCATTTCCGTTCCGGTTGGCGAAAAGACGCTTGGACGTTTGTTTAATGTTTTAGGTGAGACGGTAGATGGAGGACAAAAGCTGGATGGTGAGGAGCACTGGTGTATTCACCGGGATCCGCCGCCATTTGAGGATCAGAGCCCGGTCGCGGAGATTCTGGAGACGGGCATCAAGGTTATTGATCTTCTGGCGCCGTATTCCAAGGGCGGAAAAGTCGGTCTGTTTGGCGGCGCGGGCGTCGGAAAAACAGTCCTGATTCAGGAGCTGATCCGGAATATTGCGATGGAGCAGGGCGGTTATTCTATCTTTACGGGTGTCGGTGAGCGTTCCCGTGAGGGCAATGACCTCTGGAGTGAGATGAAGGCATCCGGTGTTCTGGAAAAGACAGCGCTCGTGTTTGGACAGATGAACGAGCCGCCGGGAGCTCGTATGAGAGTTGCAGAGACCGGGCTTACGATGGCAGAATATTTCCGTGACAAAATGCACCGGAATGTGTTACTATTTATCGATAATATTTTCCGTTATGTACAGGCAGGTTCGGAGGTTTCAGCGCTGCTTGGGCGTATGCCGTCGGCGGTTGGTTATCAGCCAACGTTAGCGAATGAGATGGGCGAGCTGCAGGAGCGGATTGCCTCGACGAAAGATGGTTCGGTCACTTCAATCCAGGCAGTCTATGTACCGGCGGATGATTTAACCGATCCGGCACCGGCGACTACCTTTACCCATCTGGATGCGACTACGGTTCTTTCCAGAAAGATCGTAGAACAGGGTATCTACCCGGCGGTCGATCCGCTGGAATCCTCGTCCCGTATTCTGGAACCGGATGTGGTCGGAGAAGAACACTATGAGACGGCCAGACGGGTGCAGGAGATTTTGCAGAAATACAAGGAATTGCAGGATATCATTGCAATTCTGGGTATGGACGAGTTGTCTGAGGAAGATAAGCTGACCGTCGGCCGCGCAAGAAAGATACAGCGCTTCTTATCCCAGCCGTTCCATGTGGCGGAAAACTTTACCGGCGTACCGGGCAAGTATGTGCCGTTAAAGGATACCGTCAAGGGCTTTAAGGCAATTCTGGATGGTGAGATGGATGCGTACCCGGAGGCAGCATTCTTCAATGTCGGAACGATCGAAGATGTAGTGGCAAAGGCGAAGAATTTAGAGAAACAGGAGGCGTAGGAACGGATGGCAGATTTTCATGTAAAAATCATATCCAGCAACCGGACATTCTATGAGGGAGTCTGCCACTGTCTGATCCTTCCGGCGGTGGACGGTGAGATGGCTGTCATGGCGCACCATGAGAGTGAGATTGTGGCAGTCAAAGCGGGAGAAATGCGTTTCCAGACGACAGAGGACGGTCCGTGGGAGGCAGCAGTCGTCGGACAGGGCTTTTGCGAGATCGCCAACAACCGTGTTATGCTGCTGGCAGATACGATCGAGAAACCGGAGGAGATCGACCGGCTCCGGGCGCAGGAGGCATTAGAGCGTGCGAAAGAGCGGCTGCGCCAGAAACAGAGCATTTCCGAGTATTACAGCACCCGCGCGGCGATGGCGAGAGCGCTGGTTCGTCTGAAAGAGACGGAAAAATTTGTGGACTAAGTGCGTTAGAGGCGGATTTGAGCCTGATGTAATTTTGTGGCAGATGCGGTTCAGAAAGAAATGACAGAAAATCAGTAAGAATGGAGAACAGGGCATGACATTACTTCAGTTAAAATACGTGGTGGAGGTGGCGGCAGCCGGAACCATCAGCGGGGCGGCAAAAAAACTTTATATTGCACAGCCGAGCCTCACGGCGGCGATCAAGGAACTGGAGCATGAGATTGGATTTTCCCTGTTTACTCGCACGAACAAGGGCGTGGTGATTTCCCCGGACGGGGAAGAATTTCTGGGGTATGCGAGACAGGTGATCGAGCAGGCAAACCTGATCGAGGAGCGCTATTTTGGCGCTGTGCCGCAGAAACGTCAGTTCTGTGTCTCCACCCAGCACTATTCCTTTGCCGTTGAGGCGTTTGTCGATCTGATCCGCGAGTACGGCGGAGAAGAGTACGATTTCCGTATCCGCGAGACGCAGACGTATGAGCTGATTGAGGATGTGGCGAAGCTTAGGAGCGAGGTTGGCGTGCTGTATCTGAACCGTTTTAACGAGACGGTGATCCGCAAGACGCTGCGGGAACACGACCTCAAATTTACGCGGCTTTTTATGGCAAAACCGCATGTATTTATCGGTGCGGCCAATCCGCTTGCAAGCCGCAGTTCTATCACCCTGTCGGATTTGGAACCTTATCCGCGTCTGTCCTATGAGCAGGGCGAGCACAATTCCTTTTATTTCTCCGAGGAGATCCTCAGCACGCTGGACAGCCGCAAGGACATTCTGGTGTCCGACCGCGCGACCCTGTTTAATCTTCTGATCGGGCTGAATGGGTATACGATCTGCAGCGGTGTCATCAATGAGGAACTGAACGGACCGAATATTGTAGCGATTCCGCTTGATGTGGACGATTATATGGAGATCGGTTACATTACCCACAATCGCGTGACACCGGGACGGTTTGCGGGACTGTATATTGAGGCGTTGAAGCGGAGAGTGGGAGTGCCGGTTCCCAAAGTGTCTACCCGTGAACCAATAACCAGAATTCCTGTTTCCGACAGGTGATTTTTTGGTTTGACTTTTTTTAAAACAGGAAATATAATAATACCGAAACGAGTAGCAAACGAGTGTAAATCCAGCTTTTGCTGCTCTTTTTTTATTATTTCATAAAGAATGTGCCAAGGTGCATTTTTTATTAAATTTCATAAAAATGCCATTAAAAAGTGTGTTGCAAAATAAATGCTTTTGAAATAAAGTCTTCCGGAATGGGAAAACATGAGTCAATCCGAGAGTCTTACAGAAAATATTCAAGGAATGTGCATAACCTATATTTGCTGTCACAGAAAGATGTGGGGAAAGAGGAAAATTTATTGTTGAAACCGTTTTATTTGCTGCCATTTTTAACGTGACAAATCGAAATCTTTTGCCGAAGATAGATTTGTATGGAAATAGGAACGGAATCGGAAAGAGGATGATAGAATGCGGCAGAATAGAGAAATGATTTCATGTCAGCGTCCATAATCGGCACTTCCTTTTTGTAAGAAATGTGGTATACTCGATAGAACATGAAAACCATATTAAAAAAGGTGAAAAGCAGAATGAATCATATTTCAATTACAACCCTGGAAGCGCCGGAGCTGGATATCTACGCCCGGCTGAGCGAGGGGCAGTTATTTCATTATAATGAACCAAAGGAAGGTCTTTTCATTGCGGAAAGCCCGAAGGTCATCGGGCGGGCGCTCGACGCGGGATATGAGCCGGTTTCTTTTCTGATGGAAGAACGCCATATCGAGACAGAAGGGCGGGAGATTCTGGAACGCCCGGTGTGTGCGGGAGTGCCTGTGTTTACGGCACCATTTGATGTGCTGACGCGCCTGACCGGCTTTAAACTGACGCGCGGGATGCTGTGTGCGGTGAAACGGAAGAAAATGCCGGGGATCGAGGAAATCTGTGCAGGTGCCAGACGGATCGCGATTCTTGAGAATGTAGAAAATCCTACGAATGTGGGGGCGATTTTCCGGTCAGCGGCGGCGCTCTTTATGGATGCGGTGCTTCTGACACCGGGATGCAGTGACCCGCTGTACCGCCGCGCAAGCCGTGTCAGTATGGGAACAGTGTTTCAGGTGCCGTGGACGTACATTCCGAAGGGCGACTGGGCGGAGAACAGTATGGAAACGCTTAAGAAGCTGGGATTTCGCACGGCGGCGATGGCGCTCAGTGACCGTTCCGTGAGTATCGCGGATCCGGCGCTTTCGCAGGAAGAAAAATTAGCAATCATTCTCGGAACCGAGGGTGACGGGTTGGCGGCATCGACGATCGCGGCGTGCGATTACACCGTGAAAATCCCGATGTCGCACGGCGTGGATTCGCTCAACGTGGCAGCAGCGAGTGCAGTGGCATTCTGGCAGCTGGGCATGGGAAACAGGAAATAAAGTTCTGGCTGTGTGAGAAAAAATGGTTACTGTTCACGCATACGTGCCCAGTAACGGAATTTGCCGTGGCTTCGCATTTAAATACGGCAAATTCCTGCTGCCACCACGTTTTCTTACGGCACTTTCGGTTCCAAAAGTGCCTACCCGTGAACAGTTACAAAAAATGTACATTGTTTAAATGTGTTTCAAATGCCAGAAATGAGTGCGGAAATGGATGGAAAGAATCGTTTGGAGGAAGGAGAAAATAGAATGAAGTGTCCAAAATGCGGACAGGAAGCAGTTGGAAATTTTTGCAGTAACTGCGGAACTCCGCTTGTAAATGATACAGTACGCCGAGAACAGGAAACGGTGGGAAGAAAGCCGGAAAATAGCTATGACGACGGTGATTCAGAACAGCGGAATCCAGCTCGGATGGAATCGGATGAGAAAAAGGCGGAATCCGGCTCTGGATCGAAACGAAACAGTCAGGAAAAGCGGAGCAGCCAGAGTCAGGACGCACAGAAGCGTGAGGAAGAGCGCCGCGACAATGAACGCTGCCAATCCCAGGCACAGGAGGATGCCCGCCGCGACCGTGAAGCGGCATCGCGCAGACGACAGGACGCGAGACGTTCTTCTTCCAGCGCGAAAGAGGATAAGCGGGATGCAAAACAGCAGAAGCAGATGGAAAAACGCCTTCATGCTCTGGAGTCGGAGCGGGAGCGCTCAGAGCGTCAGAAAAATCGGATGGAGCGCAGCCACCAGCGGGAACTGGAACGCCAGTCCCGGGAGGCAGAGCGCACCAGACGGGCGGCGGAGCGCAGTGAGGCGCATACGCAGAGTGACTCAAATGACGGTCCGTCCGTGCTGGATGTGACGGCAGCCGGAGTAACCGGCGTGGTTGTGCTGATGGCGCGCGTGATGCAGGCAGCCAGTTTTCTTCTGATGGCGGGAATCACCTGGGCGAATGCGAAGGCATTTCGGTATGGCGGCGACGATCTGGGCTATATCGGAACTATGATTACCGAGGAAAATTATGGTCTGGGGCTGTATGTAGGGATTGGCGTATTTCTGGTATTGATGGGCGCGATCTGGTGCCTGTGGATTCTGTCAGGCAAGCACGCGGGTGGTAAAGTACGGCTGCAAAAATACGATACGGGGCGCGGATTTATCCCGTTTATAATCATCCTTGTTCTGGTATTAGTAGCCGGTCCGGCAGCGTACCTGATGCCGAAGAATGCAGGCAGCTTACAGCCGATTGTAGACGGCGGCTATGCGGCACTGGAGGCGATCAATGCGAACCACGGATTTCTGCTGTTCTGCAGCATCGGAGGCGCGATCCTTTCGTTTATCCGGAAAATGCTGCTGGTATAATTTTATAATTCATCTAATCGCCCGAACTGATACCCCATTTCCTCCCATTTTGCCAGAAGTTCATCGAGAATCTGAGCGTTGGTCTGCGAAGTGCTGTGCAGAAGGACGATCGCGCCGGGGTGGATGCGCGTCAGAAGCTTGGAAAATGCTTCTTCTTTGGATGGCTGCTGATCCTGCATCCAGTCCACATAGGCGAGACTCCAGAAAAAGGTCTTGTAGCCGAGCTCCTTTGCCATCTGCAGGTTCGATTCACTGTATTTGCCCTGCGGCGGACGGTAATATTTTTTCATTGTCTGCCCGGTGACGGACTGGTAGAGTGTTTCCAGGGCAGTCAGCTCCTTTTCAAATGCTGCTTTGTCGGAAATGCGGGACATATCGGGATGGTGATACGTGTGGTTGGCGACGGTGTGACCCTCTGCGATCATCTGTTTTACCAGTTCAGGACTGGTTTCGAGATAGTTGCCGACGACGAAAAAGGTTGCCGGGACATGGTGTTTTTTCAGTGCTTCCAGAATGGCAGGTGTGCAGCCGTTTTCATATCCGGCGTCGAAGGTCAGATAGATGACGGGCTTGGAGGTATCGCCTACATAGAAAGCATCAAAATTTTTTAAAGTGTCGGCGGAGGCATTGCCGACCGGTGTCTGCCCTGGACTGGGAAATCCAAGTCCCCAGTTTCCATCTGCGGAAACCGGAATCGAACCGGAATCAAAGGCAGGCGGGAGCGAGCCACAGGCGATAACAGGCGCTGAAACCGTGTGCCCGGATGGACGGCGCAGGAAATGTGCGGCAGTCTGCCCGGCGAAGAAAGCGATGGCAAACAGGGCGGGAACCAGCAGCGGGGAAATGATGTGCCGGAAACGTGATGGAACAAAATGCATGGGAAAATGAATGAACATGATGTGACCTGAAAGATATATTTTCATAAATATATGAAAGAAGGGGGAACATCATGTTTTTATTATAATTTGCTGTCCGTGAAATGCACCGAATCGGAAAAACCAAGCGGTACCATATAACAAATTTTATGTGCTGACATAACAAATTAATGCTTGTCATGCCCTTTGTACCTATGTTATTATTATAACGATGCTTAGATGAGATGCTCCGAACCCTTGAACAAGGGGAGCTGGATGAAAAGCAGACCATGAAATTATGATGAAATAAATAAGAGAAACAAGGAGGATGTTGAAGGATGAAGCCTTATAGCGAGATGACGAAAGAAGAACTTCTGGAACTTAAGCGTGATCTGAGCGATCAGTACCGGGAGTTTCAGGGCAAGAATCTGACGCTGGATATGTCACGCGGTAAGCCAAGTGCAGAGCAGCTTGATTTATCGATGGGAATGATGGACGTACTGAGCAGCGACAGTGATCTGACCTGCGAAGATGGGACAGACTGCCGCAATTACGGCGGTCTGGACGGTATCAGCGAGGCGAAGGAGCTGTTAGCGGATATGATCGAGGTTCCGGCTGACAATATCATTATCTATGGAAACTCCAGCCTGAACGTAATGTACGACACCATCTCCCGTTCTGTGACTCATGGCGTTATGGGAAATACCCCGTGGTGCAAGCTTGACAAGGTTAAATTCCTGTGTCCGGTACCGGGATATGACAGACATTTCTCCATTACTGAATATTTTGGCATCGAGATGATCAACATTCCGATGACTGCAGATGGTCCGGATATGGATCTGGTAGAGCAGTATGTGACAACCGACCCGACCGTAAAGGGAATCTGGTGCGTTCCGAAGTACTCTAACCCGACCGGCAATTCCTACTCCGATCAGACGGTACGCCGTCTGGCACGCATGCATCCGGCTGCTCCGGATTTCCGTATCTACTGGGACAATGCATACGGTATCCATCATTTATATGACGATGAGCAGGATCATGTGCTGGAGATTCTGGCAGAATGTAAGAAAGCCGGTAACCCGGATATGGTTTACAAATTCTCTTCAACCTCCAAGATTACCTTCCCGGGTTCTGGTATTGCGGCAATCGCAACTTCCCACAACAACCTGGACGATATCAAGAAGCAGTTAAAGATCCAGACTATCGGTCATGATAAGGTGAATCAGCTCCGCCACGTGCGTTTCTTCAAGGATATCCACGGCATGGTAGAGCACATGAGAAAGCACGCCAACATCCTGCGCCCGAAATTCGAGGCTGTTGAGAACATTCTCGACCGCGAGTTAGGCGGACTGGAGATTGGTACCTGGACAAAACCGCACGGCGGCTACTTCATTTCCTTTGATTCCCTGAACGGCTGTGCGAAGGAGATCGTTGCGAAGTGCAAGAAAGCAGGCGTTGTTATGACCGGAGCCGGTGCAACTTATCCATATGGCAAGGATCCGGAAGACCGCAACATCCGTATTGCTCCGTCCTATCCGCCGCTGCAGGATCTGATCATTGCAACTGAGCTCTTCACTCTCTGCGTGAAGCTGGTCAGCGTAAACAAGCTGTTAGAGGAAATGTAATAGCAGGAGTAACTGTAAATGCAGAAGACAGTTACGTTTCAATCATAAAACTGCCGGATCAGAGTCCGGTGTGTTACAGAAAGTACAGGAATTGTATGGGGATGTCGAAGGACCGCTGCCCATACAATTCTTTTTTCGGAGAAAAAGTGATGATAAAGGAAAAATTATCCCTGCTCTGGGGAAAGTTTGTAAACAGGGAGACGATATCGTATCTGATATTTGGTGTCCTGACGACGCTGGTGGACTGGATTTCCTATGCGGTTTTCCGCCACAACGGTATGAACTACCGTATGGCGACGATCTGCTGTCAGGCGGCGGCGATCCTGTTTGCATATGTGACAAACAAGATTTGGGTATTTCGAAGCTACAATTTTCGCCCGTTATATCTTCTTAAGGAAATGGCGTCGTTTTTCTCCTGCCGTATCCTGACATCGGTGTTCACATATGTGGCGATGATCGTGATGGTAGACGGTATGGGAATCAAACAGGATATGATCTGTAAGATTGTGGTATCAGCGATCTCGCTGGTGCTGAATTATATTTGCAGTAAATTATTTATTTTCAAAAAGAAAGAATCCTTGAAATAGGGCTGTGTGGAATGGATGCTGAAGACAGACCGGAAAAGCCGGAAAGAGTAGAGAAAACGCCGCCTGAACAGGATTCTGGATGGAGGGAAGATGGAGCAAAGAGAACGAGACGAAAGTTCCAGTAAACTGGAAGAAGCACTCAGGGAGCTTACGGGAGCGGAAACAACGGGGAAAATAGAGGAGTATGAGAACGAGCGGGAAGGTGCGGACGTGGATTCGGAGACCGCCTGTACAGATATGAGACGTGCTGAACGAATGCCTGCCTGGAGACAGGAAGAAGATGCCAGAAAATCTAAACTTTCAGAGTCCAGAGCAGATGTCGTTAATGAGTTGAATGACGATGACTGGGAGCAGGAAGAATTAGATGAATTAGATGAGTGGGATGAACCAGAGAAATCACCCCGCGGAATGGGGCGCCTGGCTGCGGTTTTCCGTCCGTCGGATGATCTCCTGGCGGCATTTTTCCTGCCGGTGGTGATTTTGATCCTGATTTTTGCATACCGCGGTATTTTCCCCTTTGGGCAGGAAAGCTTCCTGCGGACGGATATGTACCACCAGTATGCGCCGTTTTTCTCGGAATTCCGGCATAAGCTTTTAAGTGGCGAGAGCCTGCTTTACAGCTGGGATGTCGGCATGGGCGTAAACTTTGCCGCGCTCTATGCGTACTATCTGGCGAGCCCGTTTAACTGGCTGCTGCTGTTATGCCCGTCGTCCCTGATTATCGAATTTATGACCTACATGATCGTGTTCAAGAGCGGTCTGGCGGGTCTTTCGATGGCGTGGTATCTGAAAAAGCACACGGGTTCGCAGAAGTTTGGAGCGTGCTATTTCGGCGTATTCTATGCGCTGTCCGGCTATATGGCGGCGTACAGCTGGAATATCATGTGGCTGGACTGCATCGTGCTGCTGCCGCTGATCCTGCACGGTCTGGAGCGGCTGGGGCGCGAAAAGAAAGGGCTTTTTTACTGCCTGATGCTGGGACTTTCAATCTTGTCCAATTACTATATATCAATTATGATATGCCTTTTCATGATGATTTACTATGTGGCGCTCCTGTTTCTGGAGAAACGGTCAGGGTGGAAAGATTGTCTGCACAGCTTTTTCCTGTTTGGCATGTATTCACTTTTGGCGGGCGCGCTGGCGGCGGGGGTGCTTCTGCCGGAGATTGCGGCGCTTCAGAGTACGGCATCGGGGGATTTTAATTTTCCGACTACGCTGGAAATCTACTTCCCGATCTTTGACATGATCGCACGGCACATCGGAAATGTACAGGTGGAGACGGGACTCGACCATTGGCCGAACCTCTACTGCGGCGTGGCAGTGTATATTTTTATGGGACTGTATTTCTTAAACCGCCGGATTGCGATCCGGGAAAAGGTGGTGTACGGTGTACTGCTGCTCTTTTTCTATGCCAGCTTTTCATTCAACGTACTGAATTTTATCTGGCATGGCTTCCATTATCCGAACAGCCTGCCGTGCCGCCAGTCCTTTATCTATATCGCCCTGGTGCTGACGATGTGCTTCCGGGCGTATCTGTATCTGGATGAAATATCAAAGCGGCAGTTTGCCGGGGTAACATCTGGTGCGATTGTCTACGTAATTCTGGCAGAAAAGCTGGTGACGGACGATGCATTTGAACCAGTTGTCTGGTATGTGGCAGTGGTGCTTCTGCTGCTGTATCTGGGCATCTTTTATTTCTATCAAAATAAAGAACATTTCGCGTTCACGGCGGCACTTCTGGCGATGGCACTGGTAGGTGTGGAGGCGCTTGCCAATATGGCGGCAACGAGTATTCCGACGACGAGCCGGACCGATTATGTGGCAGACAATCAGGATGTTGCAGCGGTGACAGAACCGCTCAAAAAGACGGAATTTTACCGGATTGATAAAACAAATGCGCGTACGAAAAACGATGGCGCGTGGATGCATTTTCCATCCGTATCTCTGTTTTCATCGGTGGCAAATGCCGAGGTGACGGATTTCTTCAAACAGATGGGCTGCGAAGGTTCGACGAACGCATACAGCATCGTGGGAAGTACGCCGCTGGTGGATTCGTTATTTTCAATCAAATATGCACTCTATGAGGGCAAGCAGGACAATCCGCGTCTGTCGCTCTATGCATTTTCAGGTGACACGTACCTCTATGAGAATCCGTGGACGCTGCCGCTCGGCTTTATCCTGCCGGACATAGTGGAAACGGGCTGGAAGCGCGATCTTTCTTCGCCGGCGGATGTCCAGAACGATTTATCGGATGTGCTGGGCGTGCCGGAGTGCTTGATTTTCACGGACGGGGAGGAGCAGGGGAATCGTTTTTCCTTTACAGCACCGGA
>ERZ791920.489-NODE-489-length-36916-cov-8.647052_pt1 | contig 36916 bp, 7 predicted proteins | sample MGYA00510136_ERZ791920 | MGnify/ENA primary metagenome ERZ791920 (study PRJEB30046, sample SAMN00792066) | human gut metagenome | study: EMG produced TPA metagenomics assembly of the A metagenome-wide association study of gut microbiota in type 2...
TATGTTCAATCATATTGATTGATTACCTATCATTGTTCAGTTTTCAAAGATCTGTGCCCCTTCATATGGGGTACTTGAATATAATAACATTTCCATATACTGATGTCAACAATATTTGGACAATTTTTACGACAAATTTCAGGAAAATTTTATTATTATTTTTGCACAATTTCACGGCCTAATTTTATAGATTTAAAACTTGAGTTATATTACTCTTTCAGACATATCATATAGGGAGAATTTAAAATAAAAAGAAGCCGCAACAAGAATACATCTATTGCATTCTGTTGCGACTTCTTGTCTATATGACAGTGTGTTAATAGAATCCCTTATTTGTGTCTCAACACTGTATATTAAAAACTTTTATATAAGGTTATTGTAACTGCACATTCCTTATAACAAAAGCTATACATATAATGTGATTATATATGTATTAGATGATTAGTTATCTGTCTGAATCGCTTCACGAAGGTTAATTTCGTGCATGTCTCCAACAGAAGGTTCTTCTGCAGACATATTTTTTACAGTTTGTTTTGTAGCAAACCAAACTGCTTCGTTCATGTAATAACGCAATTCTTCATTAGATACATGTTCTTGATCTTGAGCCATGATATCAAGCATAGCATCTTCCAATGCTTGTGCTTCTTCATCAGTCAAAGGACCGCCAACGGCCTTTTGTTTTTGAAGCAATTCATTCATGCGATCAACCATGCTGCGCAATACATTGTAACCATAGCTATTTGTGTAACCTTGGTCCTTATCATATTTAGGGAATGTGTAATAGCTATACTCGTTTTTATTACGGTTTTCACCATTCCAGTTCAATGCAGTTTCTTGGCCATGTACATAACCTAAAGAATGTTTACGGAAATAATCAGCATAGTTATGCTTATCTTTAGAATGTAACCATTTAGCTTCTTCTTTAGTTAACGCTTGATGATTATTCTTTTTGCTTTCAGCTAAAGCAATGTGTTTTTCCGCATTTTCCCATGCTTTCACAAATTCATGGATACTTTGCACTGCCTGAGGGCTAGCCACAGGAACCAATACAACAGAACCTGTTGTAGGCGCTTTAGCCGGATTTGGTAAAAGCAATGGATCATCAAATGTAGCAGATGCCGCATTAACATGGAATACGCCACTGCCGAATAATACTGCCGCTGTGAAAGCAAGCAAAGTGGATTTTTTCATTATATATTCCTCTTTTCTATCAACGAATTAAATCGGGTGAGAGGACCCCCAAAAGGGAATCCTCAACCCGTAATGTTCAGCATGAACGTATTATAAACCTAGTCTTGCCATCATTGCAGCAATATTAGCTTTCATTTGTTCATTTTCAGCTTTCAAATCAGCTACTTCACCTTTTAATCCTTGATTTTCAGCTTTCATTGCAGCAAGTTCACGTTGCATTGCATATGTAGAACTGATAGGTCCTTTACGATAACGATCTGCAGTTTCTGCTTCACCGTCTCTGTTGCCTACTTTCCAAGTTACACCAGCATTTGCCATCATATGGCTATTGCTACCCGCCCAAGCTACGCCAGCATGTAACATCATGGATTCATTTTTGTAATGAGCCACGCCTAATGCCAATGCGGAGTCACCACGGTAGTTACCATAACCTGCCATGATTTGAGTAGGTTCGTAAGGATCATAAGCCATAGGTTTCAATGCAGACAACGCGGAGGATAAAGCACCAACTTGACGAACTTCTTTTACAACATTATTCATGCTGTTTGCAACACGATTAAGTTGGGAACCATTAACAGCATCAGTAGAAGTGGAGCTAATTTCACCTGGTGCTACGTTAGTAATCTTATTACCACCGTTATTCAAACCAGAGCTTGTTAAGGATACGCTGCCACCACCATTATTTTTGATTGTGATACCATTACCGTTTGTTACAGTTGTATGACCGGAGTTATCCATAGTTGTAATGGAGTTGATACCAGTAATATCTTTTGCCAAACGAACATTCAAGCTGCCGTTGTTATCGGAAATAACACCGATATTGTTTGCAGTGGAAAGTTTGCTTTCATCAGTAACGCCACCTTTAACGGTTACTTTTTCACCTAAGTTACGATGGAATTCACCTTTGTCACCTGCAAAGTCTAAGCCAGCTTTCTTAAGGCCATCGATACCTTTTTTCAAGTCGCCGATGTTAGCACCATTTGTTAAGCTGCTGCTATTATCAGCAATATTGTTGATATCTTCGCCTTCGCCATAACCACTTGCCATGTTAACAACTTTATTACCACCATTGTTCAAGCCATCCTTAGTCAATGTTACTGCACCAGTACCATCTTTAGGGGACCCTTGACCTGCTGGAGGAGTAGTAATTGCAACACCGTTGCTGCTAACAGTAGTAGTTACTTTAGTACTACCCATGCCAGATGTAACAACCACACCATCTGCAGTTGTGCTTGTTCTCTTAGTCTTTTTGTCAGTAGTTACAACACCGTCAACAGTCAACTCAGTGGCCTTAGTTGGATTATCTACAAGTACACCTTTAGCTGTTGTTTGAGTTGTATTATTTTGACTATCAGATACTTTCACATTATCTGCAGTAAGAGTAGTCTTATTACCAAATGTATCAGTGCTTGTAACACCTCTACCGTTTGTTAAAGTGGAGTGTTGTTGATCGTCTGTAGTTGTAGTTACACTGCGTAAGTTCAAGTCTTTTTTGATATCTACAGTGTATGTTTTAGACTTATCTGCATTAACTGTAGTTTCTACAGTTGTATTGCCGCTATCGCCAGCTTTCACTGTCGTAGTTGCTGCCGCCATGCTGCTCTTCAACTGTTGAACGTTAACTGCATCTGTATCATTTACACCAGCTGCCACGTTAGTAATCTTTTGATTATTTGCGTTTAAGCCTTCGTTAGAAATGTATGTTTTACCACCTACAGATACACCTTTATTGTCAAGTACAACTTGTTTGTTTGGATCGGAACCAACTGTTACAGAGTCAAGACCTTTAAGGTTCTTAGCAAGTTTAACGTTCAAGTTACCGTTTTCATTAACTACGCCAATGTTACCATTTGAAAGTTTAGAAGCATCAGCTTCGCCACCTTTAAGTTCCAATGTTTGACCGAGGTCTTTATGGATAGCTTCACCGGAGTCGCCTTTGAAGTTCAAGCCTTTCTTAGTCAAGTCTTGAGTGTTCTTATCAATTTTATTATCTACAACTTTCAATTGATCTTCTGTTGCAGCTTGACCGTTAGTGATCTTATTAGGATCCCAAGTTCTGTTAGTCAAATCGTTAACAGTACCAGAACCACCGTTGATAGTTACCTTACCGGAGTTGATTGTACCGTTTGTACCATTGATATTTACAGCATTAGCACCTTCGCCAGCTCTAATGATACCTGTTGTACCATCGAAATGAACTGATGTATTGCCGGAGCCCAATGTCACTGTGTCTTTCAAGTTTACAGTGTATGTTTTAGCTTTTGTAAGATCGTTGATTTCTTCTTCAACATGAATGTTCTTGCTACCTTTTACCTTAGTATCGGACGCAGCTTTTACTTCGTTCAATTGTTTAAGGTTAACAGCATCGCTATCTTCTGTACCAGCTTTAACATTTTTGATTTGTGTATTGTTTGCATTGAAGCCGTTGTTTGTAACAAATGTATTACCGCCAATTGTCAAACCATTATTGTTAATAGTTGTTTGACCCGTTGTTACGCTGTTCAAGCCTGTTAAATCTTTTGCAAGTTTAACATTCAACTTACCGTTTTCGGATACAACACCGATATTGTTGTCAGACAATTTAGCTTTATCAGAAACGCCACCTACAACATCCAATGTTTGACCAAGGTCTTTATGAATTAAATCACCAGAGTCAGCTTGGAAGTTCAAGCCTTTCTTAGTCAAGTTTTCAGTGTTCTTATCAATTTTGTTATCTACAACTTTCAATTGATCTTCTGTTGCAGCTTGACCACTTGTGATGTGTGCAGGATCCCAAGAAATGTTAGTCAAGTTGTTTACAGTACCGTTTGCACCGTTAACAAGAACTTTACCAGCATTGATGTTACCTGTTACACCATCGATTGCTACTTTACCAGCGTTGATTGTGCTGTTTACACCATTGATAGTTACTGCGTTCGCACCGTTACCAGCTTTCACGATACCAGTTGTACCGTCGATGTTAACAGCTGTGTTACCGGAACCCAATGTTACAGTGTCTTTCAATGCAACTGTGTAAGTTTTAGCTTTTGTAGTTGGATCTACAGCTTCATCAACGTCGATGTTTTTGCTACCTTTTACTTTTGTATTAGATGCAGCTTTTACATCGTTCAATTGTTTAACATTTACAGCATCGTTATCTTCTACGCCAGCTGTTACGTTTTTGATTTGCGTATTGTTAGCGTTGAAGCCATTAGCTGTAACGAATTGTTTGTTGTTGATTGTCAAACCATCGTTGTTGATAGTTGTTTGACCAGTTGTTACGCTGTTCAAGCCTGTTAAATCTTTTGCAAGTTTAACATTCAACTTACCGTTTTCGGATACAACACCGATATTGCCGTCAGACAATTTAGCTTTATCAGAAATACCACCTACAACATCCAATGTTTGACCAAGGTCTTTATGAATTAATTCACCAGAGTCAGCTTGGAAGTTCAAGCCTTTCTTACTGTTGTCTGTAACTTTTTGATCTACAGATTGCAATTGATCTTCTGTTGCAGCTTGACCGTTAGTGATGTTATTAGGATCCCAAGTTCTGTTAGTCAAGTTGTTTACAGTACCATTTGCACCGTTAACTAGAACTTTGCCAGCATTGATGTTACCTGTTACACCATCGATCGCTACTTTACCAGCATTGATTGTGCTGTTTACGCCATTGATAGTCACTGCGTTAGCGCCTTCACCAGCTTTTACGATACCTTTTGTACCGTCGATGTTGACTGCATTATTACCGGAACCTAATGTTACAGTGTCTTTCAATGCCACTGTATAGGTTTTAGCTTTTGTTACATTATCTACAGTTTCATCAACATTGATGTTTTTGCTACCTTCTACTTTTGTATTAGATGCAGCTTTTACATCGTTCAATTGCTTAACGTTAACAGCATCGTTGTCTTCTACACCAGCAGTTACGTTTTTGATTTGCGTATTGTTAGCATTAAAGCCATTAGCTGTAACGAATTGTTTGTTGTTAATTGTCAAGCCATCGTTGTTGATAGTTGTTTGACCAGTTGTTACGCTGTTCAAGCCTGTTAAGTCTTTTGCAAGTTTAACATTCAACTTACCGTTTTCGGATACCACACCGATGTTGTTGTCAGACAATTTAGATTTCTCAGTAATGCCACCTACAACATCCAATGTTTGACCAAGATCTTTATGGATTAATTCGCCAGAATCAGCTTGGAAGTTCAAGCCTTTCTTAGTCAAGTCAGTGCTATTGTCAGTGATTTTCTTATCAACAATTTTCAATTGGTCTTCTGTTGCAGCTTGACCACTTGTGAAGTTTTTGCCATCCCAAGTGATGTTTGTCAAGTTATTTACAGTACCAGCAGTACCGTTGACAGTCACTTTACCGGAGTTGATAGTGCCGTTTGTACCATTGATAGTTACAGCATTAGCACCGTCACCAGCTTTTATGATACCTGTAGTACCGTTGATGTTGATTGCTTTATCGCCGGAACCTAAAGTTACATTGTCTTTCAATGCTACTTTGTAAGTTTTAGCTTGTGTATTAGGATCTACTGTGGAGTTAACATTGATGTTTTCGCTACCTTCAACTGTAGTGTTAGATGCATTTTTAACTTCATTCAATTGATTCAAGTTAACTGCATCATTGCCATCAGTACCAGCTTTTACGTTTTTGATTTGTGTGTTGTTAGCATCAAAACCGTTAGCTGTAACGAATTTCTTACCACCAATTGTTAAACCTTCGTTATTAATTGTTGTAGCACCAGTTGTTACGCTTGTTAAGCCAGTCAACTCTTTAGCGAGTTTAACATTCAACTTACCGTTTTCAGATACCACACCGATGTTATTGTCGGACAATTTAGCTTTATCGGAAGTACCACCTACAACGTCTAATGTTTCGCCAAGGTCTTTATGAATGCTTGTAGCATCATCGCCTTTGAAGTTCAAGCCCTTCTTAGTCAAGTTGCTACCGTTGTCAGTAATTTTCTTATCAACAACTTTCAATTGGTCTTCTGTTGCAGCTTGGCCGCTTGTGATGTTATTAGCATCCCAAGTGATATTTGTTAAGTTGTTTACAGTACCTTTAGCACCGTTAACAAGAACTTTACCGGAATTGATATTGCCTGTTACACCGTCAATCGCTACGTTACCAGCAGTAATTGTGCTGTTTGTACCGTTGATAGTTACAGCATTGTTGCCTTCGCCGGCTTTTACAATACCTTTTGTACCATCGATGTTAACAGCTGTATTGCCGGAACCCAATGTTACTGTGTCTTGTAAACCAACTGTATAAATCTTAGCTTTAGTAAGTGGATCTTCAGAATCAGTTACATTGATGTTTTTACCTGCTTTTACAACTGTTTTAGCTGCCGCTGCGTTGTTGGATACTTCTTTCAACTGTTTAAGGTTAACTGCATGGTTATCCTCTGTACCAGCTTTCACATTTGTGATTTGAGTATCGTTAGCATTGAAGCCATTACTTGTAACAAATGTGTTGCCACCGATTGTCAAACCATTGTTGTTAATAGTTGTAGCACCAGTTGTTACGCTGTTCAAACCTGTCAAATCTTTAGCAAGTTTAACATTCAATACGCCGTTGTTATTAACTACGCCGATATTATTTTCTGAAAGTTTAGATGCGTCAGCTTGACCGCCAGAGATTTTCAAAGTTTGACCAAGGTCTTTATGAATTGCAGTACCTGCATCACCTTGGAAGTTCAAGCCTTTTTCTACGATTTCAGTTTTTGTAGTATCAATTTTATTATCTACTACTTTCAATTGATCTTCTGTAGCAGCTTGACCATTAGTAATAGCTTTAGGGTTCCAAGTTCTGTTAGTCAATTCGTTAACAGTACCTGTAGTACCATTGATTGTTACTTTACCGGAGTTGATAATACCATTTGTGCCGTTGATAGTCACAGCATTATCGCCAGTACCAGCTTTCACGATACCTGTTGTACCGTTAATATTGATAGCTGTATTACCAGAGCCTAATGTTACTTCATCTTTCAAGCCTACAGTATATGTTTTAGCTTTAGTTACATTGTCGATACTTTCATCAACTTTAATGTTTTTACCTTCAGCTACCTTTGTATTTGCTGCAGATGCACTGTTGGATACTTCTTTTAATTGTGCCAAGTTTACTGCATCGCTGTCGATTGTACCACGAGCAACGTTAGTAATCTTGTTACCACCATTATCCAAGCCAGTTTTAGTAAGAGATACAGATGCATTGTTTGTAGCACCGTTGCTGATAGTTACACCGTTGGAAGTAACTTTTGTATCGCCTACAGTTACGCTGTTCAAACCTTTAAGGTCTTTTGCCAAACGAACTTTCAAATCGTTAGAACCATCGGATACAACACCGATATTGTCTTCTGCAGTCAATTTGGAAGCTTCAGTAATGCCACCTTTAACGTTAACTTGTTCACCAAGTTTTTTATTGATTACGTTACCGGAGTCAGCACCGAATTTCATGCCTTTATTGATCAATTCTTCTTTAGTCTTGAACAATTGGCTGCCATTGATAGCATCTTTAGATGTAGCTGTTACAGCACCATCTTTTACATTTGTAATTGTAGTGCCGTCAGCACCTTCCAATGTTACCTTAGTCTTATCAACAACACCGTTATTGATGTCATATTTAACAGCACGATCTGTCAATTTATCTACAGAAGTCTTGGATGCAATGTTATTGATTGTAACTTGCTCTTTAACGCCTGCATGGTTTTTATCCTCTACGGTCAAGGATACTTCACCATTGTCGTTTACCTTGTAGGAACCGTCAGCGCTGGAGTTTCTTACAAGACGATAGTCAGTTGCACTGCTACCTTGTTGAGTAATTTGTTCACTAACTTTTTTCAACTGATCTTCAGTCGCTGCACGACCAGATACGATAGATGTGGAATCCCAGTTCTTATTGCTCAAGTTAGTTACATAATTACCAGTTTCACTTGCATGTTTCGTATTTTGAACAGTTTGAGCGCCCATTACAACAGCACCAGCAGTTACTCTACCTGCTGTACCATCAAGAACTACTTGATTGTTACCGCTACCCAATGTCACTTTGTTGTTCAAACGAAGATCATATTTAGCGCCTTCAGTGCTTGTAGCAGGAGTTGTTGTCAATTTAAGGTTATCATCGGAAACAGTTACTTTTGAATGTTTGCCTGCTTCGATTTTCACATCATGTAATTGGCTGCCATTTACAGCATCTGTAGAAGTAGAGGATACTTCACCAGCTTTCAAGTTAGTAATTGTTGTACCGCCTTGGCCTTCCAAAGTAACCTTGTTTTTATTAACAGTAGTACCGTTAAGATCATATTTAACAGCACGTTCTGTCAATTTATCCAATTCAGTTTTGGATGCGATATTGTTGATTGTTACCGTATTAGCAGGGTTGTTAGGATGAGCTTCATCTTTAACTTTCAAATCAACCTTGTTGTTTTCTACAGAGTAAGAACCATCTGCAGAATTTGTATTATTGATCAAGCGGTAATCTGTTTTAGCCGCATTAGTAGTCTTGATTTCATCAGACACTTTTTTCAACTGATCTTCAGTTGCTGCACGACCAGATGTGATGGTAGGATTCTGAACATTCCATTCTTTATTGTCCAAACCAGTTACATAGTTTTTATTGTCGCTATGTTTACCTACACGAACAGAACCTGCAGTTACGCTGTTCAAACCTGTTAGGTCTTTTGCTAACTTAACATTAAGGTTTCCGTCTTTAGCTACAACACCGATGTTATTGTCAGATAAAGCACCTGTAGCGCCACCAGTAATACCTAAAGTATCACCAAGTTGTTTATTGATTTTAACATTGTTATCGCCTTGGAAGCTCAAGCCTTTAGCGATCTTGTTAGTGTTATTTGTGATATTAGTAGTATTGATATCTTGTTGCTCTTTAGAAGCAAGGTTCGTCAACTTAACTTGTTTAGGGTTGGAGCCGTCAGCATCCGCAACAGTCAATGTCATGCTACCGTCAGCAGCTACTTTATATTCGCCGTTGCTACCTGCTGCAGGGTTTGCAATCAAACGGTAGTCAGTTTTGGAAAGACCATTAGAGATTTTAGAGATATCAACATCGAATGTTTGATTGTCATTACGTGTCAATGTCAATCTCTTACCGTCATTGGATACTGTACCGGATGTAACATACGTATTTTTCAAACCTGTTACTTCAGCAGTCAAACCGTTTGTACCGGTCATGTTAATTTTGCCGTTACCGTTTGCTTCATAAGTAGCAGCACCACGTTGTAAGTATTTATCGTATTTAGCCGCAATACGAGAGATATCACCGATATTAGCCGCGTTAGTTAATGTATCGCCACCAGATTGTACATTGGTAATTTGATACCCACCAGCATTGATACCTCTTGTGCTCATGGATACATTGCCTGTTGTAACGGAGTTGAATCTTGCGTCATCAACAGTTGCAACCGTAACATTGTCTCCGGAGCCTTCTAATTTAATATTATTACCAGCGTTAAAGTTCACTGTACGGTTAGGCGCTTTTACGTCTTTTACCTTTTGGCCATTAACTTGAAGTTCCCAACCGGAGTTTGCGGATTTAATAGCTTCATGAACGGTATTTTTACCTGTATCACCAATATTAGTCATGGTGATAGTACCGTTTTGGTCAACCTTAGCATTACCGCCCAAAATATTTGTAGTGCTGTTAGCTACATTACCTACTGCATTAGCAACGCCATATAACTGGCTACCGTTAATAGCATCTGTAGATTGTGCATTCACACGACCAGCAGCTACGTTAGTGATTGTACGTTTTGTAGAATTGTTACCAACGCTAACTGTGGAATCAGCAGTGCCACCGGCATAGTTATATTTCAAGCCGTTAATAGTTTCACTAGCAGTGCTTACCGGAGCAGCTGTTACAGAATTAGCACCTAAGGCAACGCCACGAACGTTATTTACTGTTGCTTTGCTACCGAGAGCTAAGCCTTCGTTTTCTTGTACGCTTGCTTCGCTACCGATTGCTACCGCATCAGTCACTTCTTTTTGAGCTTTAAGTTTAGTGATTAATTCAGGATTATCTTTATAAACACTACGATCACGTACACGTTCTAATGTACCAGCTTGAGCACTTACGCCCAATGCGATAGAACGAGAACCAGTTGCTTGTGCATCATCACCGATAGCCACAACATTTTTCTTGTCCCCATCTTGAGTACTCAAAGCACTAGCTTCACGACCCATAGCAATAGAACCGTAACCTTCAGAATGAGCATTGTTACCGATAGCTGTAGAACGTTCACCTAATGCCCATGCCGCATTACCTGCTGCTACAGAGGAACCGCCTAATGCATAAGTATCATTACCCAATGCCACACCGGAACCACCATGAGCACGCGCGGAGTTACCTACGGCAACGGAGTTATTTACTTTATATTGAGGGTCATTCTGAATACCTGCTTCAGCATTATTACCAATCGAAACACCATCTACAGCATATGTTTTAGCATTGTTACCAATAGCTACTGCGTTATCACGATAATGAGCAGCACGATTACCAATTGCTACCCCTTGAGTTCCATTGGAAGTAGCTTGAGTACCAATCGCTACACCATCAGCAAAAGCCTTTTGATCTCGAGTTGTACCTGCTACAACTTTTGCACCTTGACCGATAGCAATTGCACGAGCAGTATTAGCTTGGGTATTACTACTTTCGTCATATTTTGTATATTGAGTATGCTTATCATCCATGAAAGGCGTAGGATTAGCTGACCCGATAGCAATAGATTGAGCACCTTTTGCCAATGCGGAGTGACCCATCGCCAAGCTTGCTTCACCCTGTGCGGATGCTGCTGTACCGATAGCCGCAGCATATTTTGCACCTGCATAGGCTTGACGCATCATTGCTAGTGAATTAAATCCATTGGCTTTTGTTGCTGCACCCACCGCAATAGAACCAATATCATTAGATTGTGCATATTGACCTAAGCCAATACCTAATCCACGAGCATTGGAGTAGTCACCAATAGCAATACCGGATACCGAACCATCTTGAGATCGTGCACTAGCACTATTCCCAAGTTCTATACCAAATACCTTATTATTAGTATATAGTCTAGTTTTATTTCCAGGATTAACTTCTTTACCAGTACCAGGGTTACCAGGCGTTTCATAATCATACATTAAAATTTCAGGTGCACCAGGTTTAGGTTTTAACCAATTAAAAACAGCGTTTTCACCAAGCTCTGGATTAACAGAGAAACCTTTATCCCCAGCCTGAACATTCGAAACTAACCCGCTACCGCAGGTCAAAACCATAGCCGCCAAGCCAACTTTTACCGAAGCTTTTGCGGAATTACTAACAAAGCTTTTGGAGCCACGAGTATGGCTTTTTGCAATTTCAGATACAACGACATATGCGCCTCGTACCTGACTCCAAATTACCCTATAAATACGATTCATTTAGTAGTACCTACCTTTCACACAGTTTTATAAGGGATTCTAAAACCAACACTAAAACACTAAAAATAATAAAATTTTCATCAAAAATTTAATTACTATACATATAAAATATCAGATTAGTTTATGAATGTAAATATATTTTTTTCATATTTCGCTCATTTATTTTCAGAACTTTAAACTTCTTTTAAAAATTGATTTTCTTACTCATTTAAATATATTTTCAATCATAAAAACCCTTACAACAATGGGCCAAACAACACTTATAATCTAAAGCTAATGATTTTATAGTAAATTAATCACATTTATAATTTTCGATTAAAATTATATGTTCTGTATTATACACTATTATGAAAAGTTTGTGAAGTCAAACACAAAAAAAGAACGAAAGTCCTTTCACAGTAGACTTTCGTTCTTTCATTTTATATACCATATAGGGTTAAAATCATCTAATTTTCATGGGTATTTTCTGGTACATCAGCTCGCTTTTTATCGCATGAACGTAAGATGAAACAGGTATGAATTACATGCCTAAACGACTCATAATAAGAGCCAATTGTCGCTTAGTTTCTTCGTTATCTTTCTGTAGACGAAGATTATCTTCTTTTAATGCCGCATAGTCTGCAGTTAATTTTTCATCCTGCGCTTTCATGCGTGCATTTTCAGCTTTCAAAGCGGTCATTTCATCCTGCATTACGTACATAGAACTGATAGGACCGCCCTTGTAGCGTTCAGGAATAGCCTTCTTCTCATCAGAAGAACCGAATTTACGAGTTACACCAGCATTCACCATATTATGACGACTACCAACAGATACGCCTGCATGGAACATAGTGTCTTCCGATGTGTAGTGAGCAACACCTAAAGCTGCTGCAGTTTCGCCTCTGTAATTACCAATACCAGCCATCACTTGAGTTGGTTCTAACGGATCATATTGAATCGGTTTCAACGCAGACATAGCCGCCGCATGAGCACCTACACGTTGCGTTTCGCCCGCCACGGAATTAATAGCATTGGCCATGCCCTCTGTAACTCCTTTCAATTGATTTACGTTAACCGCATCCGTGCCGTTTACACCAGGACCTACATTGCTAATTGTTTTACCACCGTTATTCAATCCATCTTTAGTAAGGCTTACAATGTTACCGCTAGCAGGAGTAATGGTTATGCCACTGCCGTTCACAACCGTAGAGTTACCTGCGGCATCCTTAGTCGTTACTGACGTAAGACCTTTCAAATCTTTCGCCATACGAACCTTGAGATTGCCGGTACCATCGGATACAACACCTAAATTATCTTCTGTAGTCAACTTGCTAGCATCAGTAATACCACCGATTACGTTTACCTGTTCGTTAAGTTTTTTGTTAATCACATTACCGGAATCACCACCGTATTTCATACCATCGTCTTTAGTTGCCACTTGATGTGTCTTGCCCTGTTCATCTTGGTACTTAATACGAGTAATAGCATTACCTCCTAGATCAGAATCACCCTTATCAGCAATCATATCTGCATTGCGACCATCTTTGCCAGTTAAACCGATATGACCAACGCCATCTTTGCCGGACATAGATACAGCATCTTTACCGTCTTTACCTGTAATAGCTACTTTGCCGTCTGTACCATTCGCAGCGTCTGGACCTGTAATGGAAACGCCATCTTGACCGTTTTTGCCGACTTTCACCTTATCAGTATTAACCGTATCAGCAGTAACAGTTTTGGTAGTAACGCTATCGGTCTTAAGATTCTTAGCCATTTTAATAGTAACATTACCATTTTCGGCTACTGTTTTGATATTTTCACCGGAATAATCGCTATCAGCCCCTTGACCTTCACCTTTGATAGTAACCTTTTGACCTAAATCACGATGGAAATCACCTGTATTACCGGCAAAATCCATACCTTTCTTCGTAATGTCATCACCTAAGTTATTAATCTTATTATCCAAGGTTTTATGGGACTTCTGCAATTGATCTTCTGTAGCAGCACGACCACTCGTGATATTGTTAGGATCCCAATCTTTGTTTTCCAAACCTGTCACATGACCGTCCTTGCCATCAACAGATACTTTACCTGCCACGATCTTACCATCTTTACCGTCGATAGTTACCTTATCTCCGGCCTTAATTGTACCGTTTGTACCGTCAATCGCTACATTGCCGGCCTTGATTGTACCCTTATCGCCATCGATTTCAACTTTATCGCCTGCTTTAATGGTTCCTTTGTTGCCGTCGATGGTAACTTTATCCCCTGCTTTGATTGTACCTGTTGTACCATCCATTGCAATTTGTTTCGTAGGATCAGTCCCCATTGTTACTTGGTCTTTGAGGCCCACTTTGTAGTTTGTAGAACCGTCCGCATTAGTGGTCTTATCTACTTGGACATTATTACCTGCCGTTACAGTTGTAGTAGCAGCTGCTGCGGCTTTATCTAATTGGGATTTATTAACCGCATCCTTAGAATCAGTACCATCAGCTACATTCGTAATCTTCTTGTTGGACGCATCGATACCGTCCTTCGTCATGGATGGACCGTTGGTAATCTTCACGCCGTCCTTTGTAACAGCAGTCAACGGATTGCCATCCTTATCTTGAACGGTCATACCTTCACCATTTACAACGGTTTTACCGTTTGCACCATTAGTACCATTGTTGAAAGTTATGGAATCTAGACCTTTAAGATTTTTTGCCAAACGAACATTAAGGATATTATTTTTGCTAATAACACCGATATTGTTTTCGGTCAACTCATCTTCACTTGTAACACCACCCTTAATGTCCAATTGTTCATTAAGTTTCTTCTTGATGGTAGTACCGGAGTCACCACCGTATTTCATACCATCGTCTTTGGTTGCTACTTCATGGGTTGTGCCATTTTCATCTTGATATTTAATGCGCGTGATTTCATTTCCATTAACATCAGCAGCACCTTTATCAGCGATAATATCCGCACTGCGACCATCTTTACCAGTTAAACCGATGTGACCTATACCGTCTTTACCGGACATGGACACCGCATCCTTGCCGTTTTTATCTGTAACAGCTACCTTACCATCAGTGCCATTCGCCGTATCTGGACCTGTAAGAGATACGCCCTCCTTACCGTCTTTACCGACTTTCACGGATTCAGCCTTAAGATTTTTGTTCATCTTCACATCGATAGTCGTGTTACCTGTTGCTGCATCTTGTTTGATGAAAGTCTTAATATTGTCACCACTATAGTCGGTATCAGCAGCTTTGCCTTCACCTTGAACAGTGATAGTAGAGCCTAATTTATTGGTTTGTACACCGCCTACATTGGCATTGAATTTGAGACCTGTATCAGTTTGACCCGCCAAAGCTTGTTTCAATTGATCCTCTGTTGCAGCACGACCGGATACGACTTTACCTGCGTCCCAAGTCTTATTATCAAGCCCTGTCACGTAGTTACCTGTATTAGCAGGGGTTGCACCATCGGCTTGTTTACCCATGGTTACAGTACCGGCTTTTACAGTTTCTGTAGCCGTAACAGTGGTAACGTTAAGATCTTTCTTCAATTTTAGACCAATCTTAGTGTCGTCACCGGTTTGCGTGATTTCCGTCGTAATATTATCGTCGCCGTTTACCGTTACCTTGGAGCCTAATTTATTCGTTTTTGCATCATTATTATCTGCGTCAAAACGAAGACCTTTATTGGTCAGTTCAGTCTTAGCGTCATTAATATTATTGTTGAGTTCAGTTTTAGTGTCAGCGATATTTTTATTTAATTCGGTTTTAGTATCGCCAATGTTTTTATTTAATTCAGTCTTTGTATCAGCGATATTCTTGTTTAACTCAGTTTTAGCTTCATGTAATTGACCGCCGTTAACCGCGTCTTTGGAATTAGCCGCAATATTACCATCAGCAACATTGCTAATCTTTTGATCATTCGCATTGATGCCATTTGGAGATACATAATTCTTACCGCCTACGGTCAAACCACCACCATTGATGGTTGTTCCACCAGCTGTTACGCTGTCCAAACCAGTTAATGTTTTAGCTAACTTCACGTTTAACGTACTGCCATCAGATACGACACCAATATTATTATCAGTTAAATCTGCAGCTGCAGCTCCGCCTTTAATGGCAACAGTACCACCTAGCTTCTTGTTAATAGTTGTGCCAGAATCACCGTCAAAATTCAAGCCTTTGTCCACTTCGGATTTTGACGCCACATCCTTAATCGTTACGGTTTTTGTTTTATCCGGATGGTTCTTATCCTGTACGGTCAATGCTACGTCACCATTGGCATCTACAGTGTAGTCACCATTAGAGCCTGCCGTAGGATTCGCAACGAGACTAAAGTCTGTTGCACTAGCACCTTGTTTCTTAACTTCATCACTAACCGTTTTCAATTGGTCTTCCGTTGCTGCACGGCCAGATGCAATCGTAGGATTATCAATACTCCATGTCTTATTATCAAGACCTGTTACGTAGTTACCCGTATTAGCAGGGGTTACACCATCGGATTGTTTACCCATAGTTACCGTACCAGCTTTCACAGTTTCCGCTGCCGTAACAGTGGTAACATTAAGATTTTTCTTTAATTTAAGACCAATCTTCGTATCGTCACCAGTTTGTGTAATTTCTGTGGTGATGTTATCGTCGCCGTTTACCGTTACCTTAGAGCCTAGTTTATTAGTTTTTTCAGCGTTATTATCCGCATCAAAACGAAGGCCTTTGTTGGTAAGTTCAGTTTTAGCGTCACCAATATTTTTGTTGAGTTCAGTTTTAGTATCACTGATATTTTTATTCAACTCGGTCTTAGTATCGCTAATGTTTTTATTTAACTCAGTTTTAGTGTCATGCAATTGACCGCCGTTCACCGCATCTTTGGAGTTAGCCGCCACATCGCCATTAGCAACATTGGTAATCTTTTGGTCGTTCGCATTGATGCCATTTGGAGATACATAATTCTTACCACCTACGGTCAAACCACCACTATTGATGATTGTGCCACCAGCTGTTACGCTTTCCAAACCAGTTAATGTTTTAGCTAACTTCACGTTTAACGTACTGCCATCAGATACGACACCAATATTATTATCAGTTAAATCTGCAGCTGCAGCTCCGCCTTTAATGGCAACAGTACCACCTAGCTTCTTGTTGATAGTCGTACCAGAGTCACCGTCAAAGTTCAAGCCTTTGTCCACTTCGGATTTAGATGCTACATCTTTAATCGTTACGGTTTTTGTTTTATCCGGATGATTCTTATCCTGTACGGTCAATGCCACGTCACCGTTAGCAGCTACAGTATAGTCACCATTGGAACCCGCCGCAGGATTAGCAACAAGACTGAAGTCCGTTGCATTAGCACCTTGAGTTTTGATAGCTTCAGTAACTGTCTTCAATTGATCTTCTGTTGCAGCACGTCCGCTAACAGCAGTAGGATTACTTACGCTCCATGTCTTATTATCAAGACCTGTTACGTAATTACCCGTATTAGCAGGGGTTGCACCATCGGCTTGTTTACCCATGGTTACAGTGCCGGCTTTCACAGTTTCCGTAGCCGTAACAGATGTAACATTAAGATCCTTCTTCAATTTAAGACCTATCTTCGTATCGTCACCGGTTTGCGTGATTTCCGTCGTAATATTGTCGTCGCCGTTTACCGTTACCTTGGAGCCTAGTTTATTCGTTTTTTCAGCGTTATTATCTGCGTCAAAACGAAGGCCTTTGTTGGTAAGTTCAGTTTTAGCGTCATGCAATTGACCACCGTTAACCGCATCTTTGGAGTTTGCAGCAATATCACCATTAGCAACATTAGTAATCTTTTGGTCATTTGCATTGATACCGTTCGGAGATACATAGGTCTTACCACCTACAGTTAAACCTCCAGCATTAATAGTTGTGCCACCCGCTGTAACACTATCCAAACCGATTAATGTTTTAGCTAACTTCACGTTCAATGTTGTACCATCAGATACGACACCGATATTATTGTCCGTCAAGTTTGCAGCTGCGGCGCCACCTTTAATAGATAACTTATCACCCAACTGTTTATTAATTACAGCGCCGCTATCTCCATCAAAGTTAAGACCTTTAGCTATATCTTGCTTATTCTTACCGATGTCAGTTGTATTTTGAGCAATATCAGCCTTGTTCTTAGTTATATCTTGTTTATTCTTACCAATATCAGTCGTATTCTGAGCAATGTCAGTTGTGTTTTGAGCTATTTTATCCTTGTTCGTATTAACTTGCGTATTAACAGATTTCAACTGATCTTCCGTTGCAGCACGACCAGTTACGGCTTGTGGATTATCTACATCCCAAGCAGTATTGGTAAGACCAGTTACCGTGCCTGCAGTACCATCCACAGATACAGGATTAGCAGTTCCTAAGGTGATTTTATCCCCTAATCCGACAGTATATTCCTTACCGCCGGCTGCATTTGTACCTTCTTCTACAGTGATATTGCTGTTTTTAGCTTTCACAGTACTTGCCTTAGCCGTTCCACCGATAGCATCCTGCAACTGACTAAAGTTAACCGCATCAGTAGGATCTGTGCCTTTTGCCACCCCAGTAATCTTTTGATTATTAGCATTGATACCGTTTGGCGTCACATAGGTCTTACCGCCTACGGTCAACCCACCACTATTAATAGTTGTGCCTCCAGCTGTTACGCTATCCAAACCAGTTAATGTTTTAGCTAGTTTCACATTTAATGTGCTGCCATCAGACACGACACCGATATTATTATCCGTAAGATCCGACGTAGCACCGCCTTTAATGGTAACAGTGTCGCCCAATTTTTTATTAATCGCAGCACCGCTATCTCCGTTAAAGTTTAATCCTTTATTGATATTAGTTACATTTGTATTGACCTTATCATTAACGGATTTCAACTGATCTTCCGTAGCAGCTCGACCACTTACAGCTTGAGGATTATCCGCGTTCCAAGACTTATTATCGAGCCCTGTCACAAAGTTACCGTTTGTACCGCCAGCACCACCAGCTTGTTTGCCCATAGTCACAGTGCCAGCTTTCACAGTATCAGCGGCAGTAACAGTAGTAACATTGAGATCTTTCTTTAATTTAAGACCGATCTTAGTATCGTCACCAGCTTGACTAATTTCTGTCGTAATATTATCATCGCCATTTACCGTTACCTTGGAACCCAATTTATTGGTCTTAGTCCCACCAGTGTCCGCATCAAACTTGAGACCTGTGTTAATCACATCATTCTTCGCAGTCGATATATTATTGTTTAACTCGGTTTTAGCATTATCTATATTGCCGTTCAATTCGGTCTTAGCGTCATTAATATTCTTATTAAGTTCAGTTTTGGCATCACCGATATTTTTGTTTAATTCAGTTTTAGCATTATTAATATTGTTATTTAATTCGGTTTTAGCCGCATGAAGTTGACCGCCGTTAACTGCCTCTTTGGAATTAGCCGCCACTTCACCATCAGCAACATTAGTTATTTTCTTGTCATTCGCATTAATGCCGTTCGGAGTTACATAGGTCTTACCGCCTACGGTCAAACCACTACTATTGATAGCTGTACCCCCAGCCATTACGCTATCCAAACCGGTTAATGTTTTAGCTAGTTTCACATTTAATGTGCTGCCATCAGATACGACACCGATATTATTGTCCGTCAAGTTCGCAGCCGCTGCACCTCCCTTAATGCTGAGCTTATCGCCCAACTGTTTGTTGATTGTAGCGCCGCTATCTCCATCAAAATTAAGGCCTTTAGCAATAGTCGTATTAATAGTAGAGATAGCATTTTTATTGGTCGCAATATCTTGTGTGTTCTGTGCAATATTTTGTTTATTTTGCGCAATATCAGTTGTGTTCTTACCAATGTCGGTTGTGTTCTTGGTGATATTTGCCGTATTTTTAGCTATATCTTGCTTGTTCTTACCGATGTCAGTCGTATTTTGAGCTATATCAGTCTTGTTCTTAGCTATATCTTGCTTATTCTTACCGATATCAGTCGTATTCTGAGCAATGTCAGTTGTGTTTTGAGCTATTTTATCCTTATTTGTATTAACTTGCGTATTAACAGCTTTTAACTGATCTTCCGTTGCGGCACGACCAGTTACGGCTTGTGGGTTATTTACATTCCAAGCTGTATTAGTAAGACCTGTTATAGTTCCTGTGGTTCCATCCACGGTCACAGGATGTGCCGTACCTACAGTAAGTTTATTGCCCAATCCAACAGTGTATTCCTTACCACCATTCACATTGGTACCTTCTGTTACGGTTACATTTGCATCCTTTGATTTTACTGTAGTCGCCTTTGCAGTACCACCGATAGCACTTTGTAATTGACTGAAATTAACCGCATCGTTAGGCGCTGTACCATTAGCAACACCAGTAATCTTTTGATTATTAGCATTGATGCCATCAGGTGTTACATAGGTTCTAGCACCTACACTCAAACCATTTTTACTAATAGTAGTATTTCCTGCATTAACGCTCTCTAATCCTGTTAAATATTTTGCCAACTTTACAGTCAATCTACCGGTACCATCGGATACAACACCAATATTATTATCGGATAATGCCCCTGTAGCACCGCCTTTAATGACTAGAGTATCACCTAATTTTCTCTTAATCGAAGCACCTGTATCGCTGCTAAAATAGAGCCCTTTTTCAAGAGTATTATTGATAGTGTTAATATCATTCTTATTAGTAGTAATATCACCTTGTATTTTTGTGATATTTCGTGCATTGGCACCAATACGGCTTGAGTTATCTGAGATATTCTGCGTATTTTGATTAATAAAATACTGATTGGAATTAACTCTCTCATTAACCCGCTTTAACTGATCTTCCGTAGCAGCACGCCCTGTAACAGGTGCTGGATTATTTACATTCCATGATGTATTGGTAAGACCTGTGACCGTTCCTGTACCACTATCTATGGTTACAGGATGCGAGGCCGCCCCTTTCCCTACAGTAATCTTATAGTTTAAGCCGACAGTATATTCTTTACCACCTTTCGCCGTTGAGTTTTCCCTTACCGTAATATTACCATCATCATTTGCTTTTACTATGGCTTCTTTAGCTGTACCATTAATTGCGCGTTGCAACTGACCGTAGTTAACTGCATCTTGACTACCGGAACCGTCTGCAACACCTCTAAGCTGTTGATTATTAGCATTAAGACCACCGGTTGATACATAGAGTTTACCGCCTACAGACACACCTTTATTATCAATCGTAGCAGTTCCTGCTGTTACGCTATCCAAACCAGTTAATTTTTTAGCCAATTTCACATTTAGTGTGCCATTTCCGTCTGCTTGAACCCCAATATTGTTGTCAGCCAAAGCACCGCTAGCGCCACCTTTTATTCTTACTGTGTCACCTAATTTTACTTGGTTCTGAACGAAGTTATCACCATAAAAGAACAATCCCTTATCAATATTATCCTTATTATATCTAATAGCATCGTGGATCGTGCTTTTACCTGTAAAACCGATATCGCTCATCGTTAATTTACCGGTATCAGGATCGAGCGCCGCATTACCGCCAAGGATATTTTTAGTAGTAGTGGCTAAATTGCCCAAGCTATTTGCTACGGCATATAGCTGACTACCATTAATAGCATCTGTAGACGAAGGATTCATACGCCCTGCTGCCACATTTGTAATCGTGCGTTTTACCGTATCATTACCGATACTTACAGTAGAATCTGCCGTTCCTCCCGCTAAATTCTTATACCACAAACCATTTACAAGCTGATTCGGTGTACTATGAGTATCCGCAGTCGCAGAATTAGTACCTAATGCAACTGAGCGATTATGATTTTTGTTTACCGTCGTATTTCTGCCGAGAGTAACGCTATCCTCTGCATTGCTAACTGCACGATTACCGATGGCAATACTATTTTTCTGAACTGAGTCAGAATCTGTACCAATAGCTATAGAAGAATCCTCACGGGCATTACTTTCCCAGCCCATTGCAATGGAGTTGAGTCCTACTGCATAGGAGTTTACACCAAGAGCTCTGGACCCTTCGCCCTTAGCTTGTGCATTATTACCAATTGCAACGGCCCATTTACCTCTTGCCTGCGACCCGTTACCCATTGCAACCGCACCACCCGCAGCAGCTTTAGCATTATTACCAAAAGCCATGGAGGATCCGCCCCAAGCTCTGGCATTGGTACCAAATGCCTGATCATTATCGGCGCCCACATAGTTACCAGCCTCATCATATCCAGCCCAAGAGGTATTACCGAGGGCAAAACCATTTAAAGAAGCTACTTTTGTCGCATTTCCTATCGCAACACCATTATTTACTTCAACCGTTGCATTTCTTCCGATTGCAACACCTTGCACATTACCAACATTATTCCTATTAGTTCTTGTAACAGTAGCTCCTGTCCCCAAAGCCACACTGTTATCCGCCAGTGCTGTGCTATTATCACCCATTGCTACAGTGCCATTTTTAGCTTGAGCGCCGTCCCCTTGCACAATAGTACTCCCATGCACAATCATTGGAGACATCATGGACATAAATAAAGCTGTAGCAATTACAGACCCTGACATCTTGGCAAATACCGATGTCATTGTCGAACGTTTCGACATATTCTTCGCTGTTTCAGCTACAACGACATAACATCCCTTTGTACGACTCCAGATTACTTTAAAAATTCGGTTCATCTCGTTTTACTCCTTGCATAAAACTATCAAATTATATGAATATAATAAAATATTTTATAACTATTTTAAAAAGTAAAAATACAGTTAATATATGGCTATTTACCGATGCATATTATATTAAACATATCATATTCTATGGTAAAAGTAAAAAATTTTTCACTCTACACTCACTTCCAAATCATAAATATTTATGAATATACAAAAACTCCGCCATATACCTTATGAATATGCTAAATGTACTAATTTTTTCGCATAAAATTAACTTCATGAAAAAATGTATTTCACCTTAGTAAACTATTATGATCTAACTATTACTCACCTATTTTAATTACATTACAAAATACCATGACATATATATGCTCAAATAGCCATTAAATCTATTTTTTGCATGCAAAAAGGCGCCAAAAGCATTTCGCTTTTGGCGCCTTTTATAAGCACTGCCGTATCAATATGTTATTTCATATTATTTCAAGCCCGCTTGTTGCATCAATAATGCAATTTGTGCTCTCATTTCTTCATTGTCGCGTTGTACTTTTTCGTACTTAGCTTTCAAAGCAGTCATTTCATCTTGCATTACGTACATGGAACTGATAGGGCCACCTTTGTAACGTTCAGGAACTGCTTTCTTCGCATCGGAAGTACCGAATTTACGAGTTACACCAGCATTTACCATGTTATGGTGGCTACCAACAGATACGCCTACATGGAACATTGTATCTTCTGCTGTGTAATGTGCAACGCCAAGAGCCGCTGCAGTTTCACCTCTGTAATTACCGATACCAGCCATCACTTGAGTTGGTTCCAATGGATCATATTGAATAGGTTTCAATGCAGACATAGCCGCCGCATGTGCGCCTACACGTTGTGTTTCGCCCGCTACGGAGTTAATAGCATTAGCTAACCCATCTGTAGCACCTTTCAATTGATTTACGTTAACTGCATCAGTGCCGTTTACACCAGGGCCTACATTGGTAATTGTATTACCGCCGTTGTTGAGGCCATCTTTAGTAAGGCTTACTGCATTACCGCTAGCAGGTGTAATTGTTACACCGCCACCGTTCATAACAGTAGTATTACCTGCAGCATCCTTAGTGGTTACTGTTTCAAGACCTTTCAAGTCTTTCGCCATACGAACCTTAAGGTTGCCAGTACCATCGGATACAACACCTAAATTGTCCTCTGTAGTCAACTTGCTAGCATCAGTAATGCCACCCACTACATTAACTTGTTCGTTAAGCTTTTTCTTGATTACGGAGCCGCTATCGCCACCGTATTTCATACCATCGTCTTTAGTTGCCACTTGATGTGTCTTACCATTTTCATCTTGGTACTTAATACGAGTGATTACATTACCGTCTAAGTCTGGATCACCTTTATCAACGGTAATATCCGCATTACGGCCGTCTTTACCAGTTAAACCAATATGACCAACGCCGTCTTTGCCGGACATGGATACAGCATCTTTACCGTCTTTGCCTGTAATACCTACTTTGCCGTCTGTACCGTCAGCACCATTAGGACCAGTAATAGATACGCCATCTTGACCGTTTTTACCAACTTTTACCTTATCGGTAGTTAAGCTATCAGTCTTAAGGTCTTTCGCCATCTTGATATTAACATTACCATCTTGGTCGGCTACTGTTTTAATATTTTCGCCGGAGTATTTATCGTCAGACTCTGTACCTTCACCTTTGATAGTAACCTTTTGGCCTAAATCACGGTGGAATTCACCTGTATTACCAGCAAAATTCATACCTTTTTTCGTAATTTCATCACCTAGGTTAGTAATCTTATTATCCAAGGCTTTGTGAGATTTTTGCAATTGATCTTCTGTAGCAGCACGACCGCTTGTGATGTTGTTAGGATCCCAATCTTTGTTTTCCAAACCTGTCACATAACCGTCTTTGCCATCAACAGATACCTTGCCTGCTGCAATCTTACCATCTTTACCGTCGATAGTTACCTTGTCGCCAGCTTTTATAGTACCGTTTTCACCGTCAATTGTTACATTGCCAGCTTTAATCGTACCTTTGTTGCCGTCGATTGTAACTTTATCACCAGCCTTGATGGTACCTGTAGTACCGTCCATCACGATTTGTTTCGTAGCATCAGAGCCCAATGTCACTTGATCTTTAAGACTTACTTCATAGTTCTTGGAACCATTCGCATTGGTGCTAGGTGTCACAGTAATATTATTACCTGCCGATACCGTTGTAGATGCAGCTGCTGTAGCTTTATCCAATTGAGATTTATTAACTGCATCGTTAGGGTCCGTGCCATCAGCAACATTCGTAATCTTGTTACCGCCGTTATTTAAGCCGTCTTTTGTAAGACTTACTGCATCGCCGCCAGCACGATTGATGGTCATGCCATCACCATTGATAACAGTATTATTGCCGCCGTTTGTGAAAGTAGCAGACGTCAAGCCTTTCAATTCTTTCGCCAAGCGCAATTTCAATGTATCAGAACCGTCGGAAACAACACCGATGTTGTCTTCAGTAGCTAATTTGCTTTCATCGGAGATACCGCCCTTAACATTCACTTGATTGTTAAGTTTCTTTTTAATTACATTGCCTGTATCGCCGCCGTACATCATACCATCATCAAGGGTTGCAAGCGTATGTGTATTGCCATCTTTATCTTCAGTCACTAAACGATTAATGCTTGTACCATCTACACCGTTTTTAGCGTCGCCACCTTTAAGTGTAACGCCGTCTTGACCGTTTTTACCAGCAATAGCCACACTATTAGCTTTGAGGTTTTTGTTCATCTTTACATCGATAGTTGTGTTACCATCTTGATCTTGTGTGATGAAAGTTTTAAGGTTTTCACCGCTGTAGTTAGCATCAGCATCATTACCTTCACCCTTAACAGTTACTGTAGAGCCAAGTTTATTAGTTTTTACGCCGCCACTGTTAGCGTCGAATTTCAAACCTTTATTAGTTAATGCGTCTTCACTATCTTTGATTTTATCTTTCAAGTAATCCACATTAACCGCTTCGCTACCATCGTTACCTGTAGCATACGCCACGTTTGTTACATGAGTGCCACCAGTTTTATTAGTATAGGTAGGACCTTCATAAGTTACTTTTGTGTAATCTGGACTGCCAGCAGGATCCAAGTCATACTTAACAGCACGATCATTTAATTTATCAAGGCTAGATTTAGACGCAACGTCCTTAATCTTAACGGTTTCTTTTGTACCTGCATGGTTTTTATCTTCTACAGTCAAGTCAACATCACCGTTAGAATCAACTGTATAAGCACCATCTGCAGCAGCAGCATTTTTCACCAAACGGTAATCTGTAGCAGCAGCACCTTGGTTCTTAACAACATCACTAATCTTTTTCAATTGATCTTCTGTAGCAGCGCGACCGCTTACAGGATTAGTTGTATTCACATCCCAATCTTTATTATCAAGACCAGTTACATAGTTGTTAGAATCAGCGTGTTTACCCATTGTTACACCGCCGGCTTTCACAGTATCTGTAGCTGTCAATGTTTGAACATTAAGATTTTTGTTCAATTTAACGCCGATTGTAGTATCATCGCCGGTTTGCGTAATTTCAGTAGTGATATTACCATCACCATTTACTGTTACTTTAGAACCAAGTTTGTTCGTTTTTTCATCGTTGTTATCAGCGTTGAAACGAAGGCCCTTGTTGATAAGTTCTGTTTTGGCATTACTGATATTAGTATTTAATTCGTTTTTAGCATCGTGCAATTGACCGCCGTTTACAGCGTCCTTACTGCCTGCGCCTACAGTACCATCAGCAACATTAGTAATCTTTTGATTATTCGCATTGAGACCTGTTGGAGATACATAATTCTTACCACCTACGGTCAAACCGCCGTTGTTGATAGTAGTACCACCAGCTGTAACGCTTTCCAAGCCAGTCAATGTTTTAGCTAATTTCACATTCAATGTGCCATTGCCATCAGATTCAACACCGATATTACCGTCGGACAATGTGCCTGTAGCACTGCCTTTAACAGTAACTGTATCACCTAATTGTCGATTACTTACAGCACCAGTATCGCCAGCAAAATTCAAGCCTTTACTAATGGTTGTATTAATAGTGGAGATATCTTGCTTGTTTTTAGCGATATCATTTTTGTTATTTGCAATGTCGCCAGCATTTTTTGTGATATTTTGCTTATTAGTAGTAATATCTCCAGCATTTTTATCGATAGCGGTTTTATTAGTGTTAACTTTATCGTTAACCTTTTTCAACTGATCTTCTGTAGCACCGCGACCATGTACAGCTACAGGATTGTCTACATCCCAATCTGTATTTGTAAGGCCTGTTACATGACCAGCATCACCGTCTACAGTTACAGGGTTTGCAGTACCTACGGTAATTTTATTGCCTAAACCAACAGTAAATTCTTTGCCCCCATTAGCATTTGTAGCTTCTGTTACAGTTATATTTGCATCTTTTGGTTTTACAGTGGATGCTTTAGCTGTACCACCGATAGCAGCTTGTAATTGGCTATAGTTAACTGCATCATTAGGGTCGCTACCATTAGCAACATTAGTGATCTTTTGATTATTCGCATTGAGACCTGATGGAGACACATACGTTTTACCGCCTACAGTCAAACCACCGTTATTGATAGTAGTGCCACCAGCTGTAACGCTGTCCAAGCCAGTCAATGTTTTAGCTAATTTCACATTTAATGTACCATTGCCGTCGGATACAACACCGATATTACCGTCGGACAATGTGCCTGTAGCACCGCCTTTAACGGTTACAGTGTCGCCTAATTGTCTGTTGCTTACTGTACCTGTATCACCAGCAAAGTTCAAGCCTTTATTAATTTTTGTATTAATAGTGGAGATGTCTTGCTTGTTTTGAACGATATTGTTGGCATTGTTTGTGATATTTTGCTTATTATCAGCGATATCTTGTTTATTCTTGTCAATTTGAGCCTTATTAGTGTTAACTTTATCATTAACCTTTTTCAACTGATCTTCTGTAGCGGCGCGGCCAGATACAGCCACAGGACTATCTATATTCCAATCCTTATTTTGAAGACCTGTTACGTAACCTGTAGTGCCGTCAATCGTTACAGGTTTTGCTGTACCCACTTTAATAGTATTACCCAAAGTCATGTTGATAGTTGTATCACCATTGGCTTGTGTAATTGTGGCATTGATATTGCTGCCGTCACCTTTGATGGTAACTTTAGAACCTAATAGATTGTTTTTAGGACCACCTGTATTAGCATCGAAGTTAAGGCCTTTATCTATAGTGTCTTTATTGAATTTAATTGCATCATGAATCGTGCCTTTACCTGTGTTACCGATATTGTTCATCGACAAGTTACCCGTATCAGGATCAAGTGCTGCATTGCCACCTAAAATACCTTTTGTAGTGCTTGCTAAATTACCCAAGGTATTAGAAACAGCATATAATTGGCTACCATTGATTGCATCTGTAGATTGTGCATTCACACGACCTGCAGCCACATTTGTGATAGTACGTTTTAGTGTATCGCTACCTACACTAAGTGTGGAATCAGCAGAGCCGCCGGCATAGTTTTTATACCACAAACCATTTACCAATTGATTTGGTGTGCTTACTGTAGCATCAGTCTTGGAATTAGCACCTAGTGCAACGGAACGTTCATGTGCAGCATTAGCAGACACGCCTAATGCCATAGAGTTTGTTTGCTCAGCTTTACTGCTTAAACCTAATGCTACAGCACCTACCGCACCAGTAGATGTAGAAGATTGCACACCTAAAGCTAAGGAATTACCACCAGATGCTACAGAACCATCACCAGCCGCGATATCAGCGTAACCATTTGTAGTACTACCCCAACCTAGAGCAGTGGAGTGAGAACTATTAGCTGTAGCATTCGTACCCAATGCCGCAGACCCCTGTTTAAAAGCCTTAGAACCATTACCAATAGCTACTGCCCAATCACCTCTAGATTGAGATCCATTACCCATAGAAATAGCCCCGCCACCACCGGCTTTTGCATCATTACCTAGCGCCATGGAGGAACCACCCCAAGCACGAGCATTAGAACCGAAGGCTTGGTCATTATCTTTACCTACAACAGTTCCATTCTCATCAATCCCTGCCCACGCTTCATTACCAAGCGCAAAACCATTAGTAGAACGAACGCGAGTACTATTACCAATAGCAACCGTATTATTACCACTCGTATATGAGTTACGACCAATAGCCACGGCTTGTGCCCCATCAGCACTAGTGCCGGAACCAATAGCAATTGCATTTACAACCGTAGTTGTAGCACTTTGACCGATAGCAATACCACCAGTTCTTTGATTTGCCGGAACACTTTTCCCTTTATTATCATCAACAGTTACAGTTGCACCACGACCAATAGCGATACCAGCCAAAGTTCTACCCTCATCCGTATCACCTCTACCTACAGATGCACCTGTACCTACTGAGATACTATAATCACCATTAGACGCTGTGTTATCACCAATCGCGATACCGCCGTCATTTTCAGCTGTCGCACCGGTACCTCTTGTAATAGGTGCCCCCAAGGCATCCGTAGGCATCATAACGCCTGTCAACATAACGGCAACCGCAGTAGCGCCTACCATTTTAGAAAATACAACCGACAAAGAAGAACGTTTCGTCATGTTCTTTGCTGTTTCTGCCACAACGACATAGCAGCCCTTTGTGCGATTCCAAATCACTTTAAATACTCGATTCATTAATCCTTCTCCTATAAAACTTATAAAACTTACTAACTAACTATCTACATATTTAATGAAATAACAATGATGGATCGATGATGTATTGAGAATTCATCGACATTCTTGAATGTGTATATCTAAAATACCACATATTACGGGAAAAGTAAACTTTTTTTCATTTTATTTTCATAAAACTTTTGTGTTTAAGTTATTAATAATTTCGATAAAATTAAATATACTGAATATTCTGCATAAATGCTGTATTTTTTTACTATTATTCACCAACTTTCATAAATAATACTAATATGCTCCATAATTATGTACCAATATTACACCATATATAATCAATTTATTTTCTCTTCATCATTCTGATTTATGATAGACCATATAATAGAATGATATCTTTTCATAAACGGATATCGTACAGTGTTTCTGCCATTTTGACTCAATGTACGTACACAATTACTACATACCTACTTAAGCCAATTAACTATTGCACAATCAATAAAGGTAGCATTTTATTATATAGTAAAGGGAATGACAGGTGAAATTCAAATCGCCGTCATTCCTTTTTTATTCTAAGGCACTCTAAAGGCGTATCGGCGGGCTTTATAGGCTTTATAGAAATAGAGCATATGTGTATAAAAACAATTTATACGATTACTCCATGTGTTTTTTAATTTTTATTGTTATACTGAAAGCAGAAAGGAGGAAGAAATCTATGTCAGAACTCAATATCTTACAACAAAATATAGATAAACCAAATACGGTTACAGAAGAAGATATCGTAGTTACACGAGATAATCAAACTTTCACAATCAAAGGTCGCTTTAATGGGGAAGAAGGCGTATTCACATATGATGCGGACGTTCAACCTAACGATCAGTTACAATTTCTGCATCACAATTTTACGGCCATCGTAAAAAAAATTACATATAAGGTGATTCAAGGTCAGCGAATCACATTGATTGCAAAATTATATGCATAAAAATATCGGGGTATTGTTAATACAAACAACACCCCGATATTTTTTATCGGTCATACAATTATAAGAAATACAATACAACACAACAACACTTAAGTCTTATAATTGAATCATCTAAAATTATTGAATTGTCGGTGCATTAATCGCTTTGCGAAGATCCACTGTGTGAAGTTCGTCCATCGCAGGAGCTGCTTTTTCATCCACAGGTTTCACGCGATTATTGCCGTCTTTCATAGCTTCGTTCAAGCTGAAGATTACCATTTCGTTCATGTAGAAACGCAATTCATCATCATGTACATTGGCTGTATTGCGATCCAAGATATCGATGATTTGTTGCGCATAGTCCAATTTAGCATCTTCAGATACAGTCGCATGTTCTGTAAAGAACTGTTTATAATCGTTATACAAACGATCTAATGCCAAACGCCCATAGCTATCGTTTTTATAACGATGGCTCACGATGTACCAGCTACGACGAACGTTCATGTAGTACAACACATTGTTACGATAACGCTCTTGACCGGTCATAACGCGGGAATCGTCCATGATACGTTTGCCCTTTTGGTCCAATTGGAATTGTGTGAAAGCATTCACTACGTCGCGAACTTCTTCGCTAGGTACAGGAACTGCAACTTCCGCTTCAATTACGTTTAATGGTTCAGCCGGTTGCTCTGGCATCATCAATCGATCTTGAGCCGCATCCGCTTGACCTACCGCGCATACACAAGCAAGTGCCAATACAGGCATAAATGTTTTGAATTTCATAAATCCTCCTAATGACGAGCCGCCCCCCGAAGGGCGGCTTTCATATTCCTTACATGATTCTTACATGACTAGAGTATACTAAATAACCCATTTAATCAAGTCAAATTTACTTTGTAAGCCCTGCTTGTTGCATCAACAATGCAATTTGAGCCTTCATTTGTTCATTATCTTCCTTCACAGAGGATAATTCATCAATACGTTGTTGCATGCGTGCATTATCAGCCTTCACTGAAGACAATTCGTTAAGGCTTTCTTGCATGCGTGCATTTTCAGCTTTCAATGCTGTTACTTCATCTTGCAACACATAAACAGAGCTGATAGGGCCACCTTTATAACGTTCTGGAATCGCTTTCTTCGCATCGGAGTTACCGAATTTGTGAGTTACACCAGCATTCACCATATTATGATGACCACCAACAGATACGCCCAAATGGAACATAGTATCTTCTGCAGAGTAATGTGCAACACCTAACGCCGCCGCAGTTTCACCTCGGTAATTACCAACACCAGCCATTACTTGAGTTGGCTCCAATGGATCGTATTGAATTGGTTTCAACGCAGCCATAGCCGCTGCATGTGCGCCTACACGTTGTGTTTCGCCCGCTACAGCATTAATTGCATTCGCCATCTTATCTGTTGCACCTTTTAATTGATTTACGTTAACCGCATCAGTGCCGTTTACACCAGCCGCAACATTGGTAATTGTATTACCACCGTTGTTAAGGCCATCTTTAGTAAGGCTTACTGCATTACCGCTAGCAGGTGTAATTGTTACACCGCCACCGTTCACAACTGTGGTGTTGCCCGCAGCGTCCTTAGTGGTTACTGTTTCAAGACCTTTCAAGTCTTTAGCCATACGAACCTTGAGGTTGCCAGTACCGTCGGATACAACACCTAAATTATCTTCTGTAGTCAACTTACTAGCATCAGTAATACCGCCGATTACGTTTACTTGTTCGTTAAGCTTTTTGTTGATTACGGCACCGCTATCGCCACCGTATTTCATACCATCGTCTTTGGTTGCCACTTGGTGTGTTTTACCATTTTCGTCTTGGTATTTAATACGCGTGATTTCGTTGCCTTCGATATCAGGGTCGCCTTTTTCAGCAGTAATATCCGCACTACGGCCGTCCTTACCATTAAGACCGATGTGACCTACACCGTCTTTGCCGGACATGGATACAGCTTCTTTACCGTCTTTACCAGTAATGCCTACCTTGCCATCTGTGCCGTTCGCCGCATCTGGGCCTGTGATGGATACGCCATCTTGACCATCTTTACCAACTTTAATAGTCCCTTTATCGCCGTCGATTTCAACCTTGTCGCCAGCTTTGATTGTACCTGCATTGCCATCGATAGCGATTTGTTTCTTCGGATCGGAGCCCAATGTTACTTGGTCTTTAAGACTTACTTCATAGTTTTTGGAACCATTCGGATTGTCGCTTGGCGTAACCTTAATATTATCGCCCGCTGTTACCGTCGTAGTCGCAGCAGCTGCAGCTTGATCCAATTGAGATTTATTGACTGCATCAGTTGGAGCTGTACCAGCAGCTACATTCGTAATCTTGTTACCACCATTATCCAAACCATCTTTAGTTAGACTCACAGGGTTACCGCTAGCAGGTGTAATTTTCATGCCGCCGCCATTTACAACTGTAGTGTTGCCTGCAGCATCTTTAGTTGTTACTGTTTCAAGACCTTTTAAGTCTTTTGCCATACGAACCTTGAGGTTATTGCTACCATCGGATACGACACCTAAATTATCTTCAGTAGTCAACTTGCTAGCATCAGTAATGCCACCGATTACGTTTACTTGCTCATTAAGCTTTTTGTTGATCACGGCACCGCTATCACCACCGTATTTCATACCATCGTCTTTAGTTGCCACTTGGTGTGTTTTACCATTTTCGTCTTGGTATTTAATACGCGTGATTTCGTTGCCTTCGATATCAGGGTCGCCTTTTTCAGCAGTAATATCCGCACTACGGCCGTCCTTACCATTAAGACCGATGTGACCTACACCGTCTTTGCCGGACATAGATACAGCGTCTTTACCATTTTTATCGGTAACAGCTACCTTGCCGTCTGTACCATTCGCTGTATCAGGGCCTGTGATGGATACGCCATTCTTACCATCTTTGGCAACCGTTACAGATTCAGCTTTAAGATTTTTGCTCATTTTCACGTCAATCGTCGTGTTGCCTGTTGCCGCATCTTGTTTGATGAAAGTCTTGATATTTTCACCGCTATAGTCGGTATCAGCTGCTTTACCTTCGCCTTGTACGATCACTGTAGAACCCAATTTATTAGTTTTCACACCGCCTACATTAGCATCAAATTTAAGGCCTGTTGCAGTTTGATCCGCCAAAGCTTGTTTCAATTGGTCTTCTGTTGCGGCACGACCAGGTACAACATTCCCTGGATCCCAAGTCTTATTATCAAGACCAGTAATATAGTTGCCTGTATTACCAGGATTCGCACCATCAGCTTGTTTACCCATTGTTACGTCCCCTGCTTTCACAGTATCCGTAGCGGTAATAGATCTAACATTAAGATCTTTCTTTAATTTAAGAGCAATCTTAGTATCATCACCAGTTTGAGTAATTTCTGTAGTGATGTTGTCATCACCGTTTACAGTTACTTTAGAGCCCAATTTATTCGTTTTTTCATCGTCATTATCCGCGTTAAAACGAAGGCCTTTATTGATAAGGTCTGTTTTAGTATTATCAATTTTATTATTTAAATCATTCTTGGTATTCGTAATTTGGTCACCAAGATCTTGCTTAACTTGATGTAATTGACCGCCGTTAACTGCATCTTTAGAGTTAGCAGCCACGTCGCCATTAGCTACATTGGTGATCTTTTGGTCATTAGCATTGATACCATTTGGAGATACATAATTCTTACCATCTACGGTCAAACCGCCGTTATTGATAGTAGTATTACCAGCTGTAACGCTGTCCAAACCAGTCAATGTTTTAGCCAATTTTACATTCAAAGTACCTGTACCGTCGGATACAACACCAATGTTACCATCGGACAATGTGCCTGTAGCACCGCCTTTAACGGATACCTTTTCACCTAGTTTTTTATTGATAACCGCACCGGAGTCCCCATCAAAGTTCAAACCTTTTTCAATAGTTTTATTGATGGTAACGATATCGCCAGCATTCTTTGCAATATTTTGCGTATTATTAGCAATATTACCGGCATTTGTTGTGATATTTTGTTTGTTATCAGCGATAGCTTGTTTGTTTTTGTCGATTTGATCTTTATTAGTATTAACTGTATCGTTAACCTTTTTCAACTGATCTTCTGTAGCAGCACGTCCAGGAACAGCCACAGGATTGGCTACATTCCAATCTGTATTTTGAAGACCTGTTACATGACCTGCATTACCATCTACAGTTACAGGATGTGCAGTACCAACATTGATTGTATTACCTAAGCCAACAGTATATTCCTTACCACCTGCTGCATTTGTACCTTCTGTTACAGTTACATTTGCATCTTTTGCTTTCACAGTAGGCGCTTTATCGATAGAGTTAATCACATTTTGTAATTGACCATAGTTAACCGCATCATTAGAGTTAGTACCATCAGCTACATTGGTAATCTTTTGGTTGTTCGCATTGATACCGTTTGGAGATACATAGTTCTTACCATCTACGGTCAAACCGCCGTTATTGATAGTAGTGCCGCCAGCTGTAACGCTGTCCAAACCGGTCAATGTTTTAGCCAATTTAATATTTAGCGTATCAGTGCCATTGGAAACGACACCGATATTGTTATCTGTCAATTTAGTTGCATCAGTCACGCCGCCTACAACATTAGTTTGTTCGCCTAATTTACGAGTGAATTTATTGTCTGCAGCACCTGCAGCTTTTACATCACCTGCATAAGATACGCCTTTTTCCACTTCCGTTTTAACTGCGAACAATTGGCTGCCATTGATAGCATCCGTGGATGTAGCAGAAATACGACCGGCCGCTACATTAGTAACAGTCCGTTCCATGCCTGCCTTACCTACACTTACTGTGGAAGCAGGATTTGTGCCTGCAAAGTTATGAGTTGCCCCATTGATTGTTGCAGAAGAAGTAGCCACAGCCGCTGCTGTTTCAGAGCCATTACCGATAGCTACGGCATTGTCATTAGCTACTTTCGTATTATTACCAAGAGCTAAACCGTTAGCCCCTGTTACAGTAGCACTGTTACCTAGAACCATGCCATTGTCACCGGAAATAGTAGAGTTACTACCTACTGCATAGGAATTATCCGTTGTAATGGTGTTTTTATAACCAAACGCACCAGCTGTATTACCTTTAACCGTACCAGCAGTAACCTTTTTAATTTTATCGCCATTAGCTTCTGTAATTTCTGTAACAGTAGCAGTCCCTACCGTATTGTCACTACCGATAGCATATGCATTATTACCGTAAACCTTATTGCCTTTACCAAGAGCACCTGCGGATGCACCGGATAGAGTTGCATTCGTCATATCAAAGCCCACTGTATTTGTATCGCCGAGAGCTGTGGATTTCTCCCCATAAGCACCAGCCTGACTACCAATAGCAAGAGAGTTATTCCCCCAGCTACGAGCCATAGCACCGATAGCGGTGCTAGCCACACCTTTTGACAAGGAGTTAGCACCGATAGCATTAGAACCCGTGCCTAAAGACTGCGTCATCATACCAATAGCAAGGCTGGCATTTCCGATAGATGCAGTATTTACATAGTTCTTACTATCATTAAGACCTGCTGTACCCAATCCACTTGGATGTAATGCAGCCACTTCACGGTTAAAGTTTTTCTGCGTACCTGGCACCGCTAAATCAGGAATAACCTTATATAAATCAGGTTTCGCTTTATCAATATCATCACCGCCGATAGCGATAGAAGAGTGTCCAATAGATCTTACATCACCACCGATAGCGACAGATTGTGTGCCATATACCTTCGCTACACTACCGATAGCTACAGATTGTGAGAATAGCTGGCCATCGCCGTCAACAGTAGCATTCTTTCTAATTATATTAGCTTCCGCTGCAGCACCGATGACTACGTCACCACGAGAACCGTAAGAAGCAGCTTCTGCACCCATTACAACTGCGCCGGAGCCAGGTTGTTGATGATACATGGAAATCGTGCTCTTTGCTTGACGACCTATTACAATATCGCCATTTTCCTTTGCCACTGACCCTTGACCGATAGCAATAGTACCCGCAGGATATGGAACCTTCACTCGTTGTTGCCCTTCAGCCTTCGCACCATTACCGATGGCAATACCATTTTCACTTGTTGCTAATGTAGCCGCGTCATTACCTATCGCCACAGACTTAGCACCTGCGGATTTTGCATTATCGCCGACTGCCACGCTATTGCTACCAGTAGCAGCAGCGCCAGGGCCTTGTACTACATTTGCTTCTGCAATCCCCGATACTAAACAACCCGTAATAGCAAACACGCATAAAGCTGCACGGAAAGTAATGCTCGTTCTTGCAGAACTCACACTAGCTTTACCTCCACCGCTCTTAACTAACTCAGATACTACAACGTAGCAATTTTTAGCTTTACTCCAAATTACGTTATAAATTCGATTCATGTTATTCCTTTCTCACCGAACTACCGGTTCTACCGGTTAAGCCTTCTATTTATAGCCTCATATAAAAAACAAAATAAAAGAAGAAGTAATAGACATAAAAAATCATCTACACTTCTAACATAAAACAATAGTACTCAATACTATAGTTTAAGTACTATTACGTATATCTTTTCCTATAAGATACTCACTCTAGCGACTACTATATCAAAAATATTCAATATTGTAAACAACTTTTTCATGTTTCATTCATTTTTATAGTTTATTTAATAGATTTAAAAAATAAGATAAAAATTCTTCATCTTTTCTATATATTTATGGAATTAAATATATATATTCACATACAAAAGATTTACTCTATGTATGACAAAAGCCGAGGCGGTTTGTGCCTCGGCTTTCGTCATATGATATAGTCTAAATTTTATTGAATTGTAGGTGCATTAATCGCTTTGCGAAGGTCTACTATAGGAAGTTCATCCACCGTAGGACCCATTTTTTCATCCACAGGTTTCACGCGATTATTACCGTCTTTCATGGCTTCGTTCAAGCTAAAGATAACCATTTCGTTCATGTAGAAACGCAATTCATCATCATGTACATTGGCCGTATTGCGATCCAAGATATCGATGATTTGTTGCGCATAGTCCAATTTAGCATCTT
>ERZ791920.498-NODE-498-length-36395-cov-7.179527_pt1 | contig 36395 bp, 26 predicted proteins | sample MGYA00510136_ERZ791920 | MGnify/ENA primary metagenome ERZ791920 (study PRJEB30046, sample SAMN00792066) | human gut metagenome | study: EMG produced TPA metagenomics assembly of the A metagenome-wide association study of gut microbiota in type 2...
CCAAGAATCATGGCACAGTTATGAGCAGGGTCAAAAATAGCAAGACCACCTGGATGACCTGGCACAACATAGTCAGGATCAGAGTAAATATAGATATCGCCTTCCGGAATATCTACACTATCGTTGTAGAATTCTTTTACAGCCGCATCAAAGAACTTAAAGTTCATAAGCCAAGAATACAAAATAGACGCGTGATCTTTTGGAATCATTAAATGAGCACGAGCTGTGAATTTTTTATCAAGACCAACGATAGATTCCGCAGAAATCCACTCTTTATTGCGGCTATCATATACTGCATCGCGTGCAATGTTAGCGAGTTCAACTTCATCTATGCCTTCATCGCCAATAATACGGCGAGCTTTAGCATAACGGCCAGTAGTTTTACCATCATTTGTAACAAGAACCTTTGCATCAGCTGGCAAGCCTTGCTCTAACGGTTTAAATACTGGCATATCGAGGATGATAACACCTGGCTCTTCAGAGGCTAATTGATACGCTTGTGCCACAGATGTTACAGGAGTTACATTGTTCCCATAGAATGCAGTTTCAATTGTACTGCGCATCATAGAAAATAATGGGTTTGTTTTGATTTCACTTTGCTTCCAAACGCGTCTTGTAGACATAGTATCTAGATCCTCACCTTTAAATATATTAGTAATTTCTCTTGTAAAAGTAATGTTGTACATGAAAACACTGCTTAGGCAAATACTTTCATTATTTTCTATTTTACCCTTTTCAATCAAATTTGTATACATAAAACAGATGATTTATAGGAAATTAATGTATGTTTATTTTGAATTAGTGCAACACATTTGTAATGTAATAAATTAATACCTAGCGGCATGAAACTATTAGTATTCAATAGAACACCTTAAAAACTAGACAGAGTTACAAAGTAACTAATTATATTTACAAATCAACTAGTCAAATAGCAAAACGAAAAAGAGGCAAGGTCCTAAGCACTTGCCTCTTTCACGTTTAAAAAATGCAATTATTTCTTATCTTTATTGATAAATGCATCGATTTTACTAATTAGATCATCTACCTCAAAATCGCCACGTTCTGCCATCATCTTAATTGTTGCCACCTTGGCCATTACTTTTACCATAGGTGTTTTTAATTTCTCAAATTTAGGATTCAAAGAAATCAAATGATCTACAATATCTGGACGATGTTTAATTAAATTAGACAATGTTGTTTTTGCATCGATGTGGAATCGACCATCTGCATCAGTTGTTAATGGTTCTTCTTCTACCTCTTCTGCTGCCTCTTGAGCCAAGGATTTTTCTTTACCACCATCGCCTACAAAATCAGTTTTATCCCAAGTCAACAATGTACGAGAACCCTCAAGTTCACGGATATGAGTACAGTCTTGCATCATTTCCAATACGCCGCGGAATTTACCATTTTCATCGCGCACCGCTGTGTAGATAACATAGATGAACAAGCCTGGTTTATTAATCCAGAATTCCGCTTGGCTTTGTTCGCCAGAACGGAACTTCTCTACGATTTCCTCTACTATATGAACAGATTTTGCGGGGTGACAATTCTTCACCTCACGGCCGATAACGTTCGCACTGCGAGGGAAAATACGATGTGCCGTATCGCTGTAGAACTTAACTAGTTCATTTTCATCTACATAGGATAAATCTACCGGTAAATGACGGAACAACAAATTAATTTGCTCTAATGTCAATTTACCCGTTGCCACATCGAGGACTGCATCCTTACCAGTGGGCGCACCACCAACAGGGCCTACATATTTAGATAGCAAGCCCGCTAAATCATTTAAAAATTCGTTAGATACAGCACCACCTTGAGCTGAATTATTGCCATTCAATTGCGCCGCAGAATCATTGATACCTGGCACTACATATAAACCTGGCGCTTGGATGATAGCATAACCAATTTCATGGTCATTTTTACTCATCCGCACAAACTCTTCGTCACTCAACAATTTATAAGATGTTGGCAATAAGACTTCTAGTTCTTTAGAATTCAAATCTCGTAATTTTGCCAAAGTTTCTGGCACAGATGCTAGGAATTCTTCGTATTTATCTTCCCGAAGCAATGCGTAGGATGCAGAGATAGCATCGCGCACAGCATCATCAAAGGTCCACATAATGCGCGTTGGACGATCAAAGCCGTGGTCCTCAAGCATCGGATAGAGTTGATTTTGCTTACGAGATAGATGAGTTCTCCACTCTGCTAAGGAATCAAAAATACCGAGCCACGGATTTTTGATAAACTTCTCTTGTTTCAACAATTCGTCTGCTTCAAGGGCTACCTTTTCAACAGCGTTGATTTCTTCCAAGTACGCCCACAACGGATGGTTCTCAGGATACTCATTTTCAGCACGCACCAAAACGCCATCAAATAGATCTAAGAGATCATCCATTTTCTCTAGGATTTCTTCGTCCTTGTAAACACCTTTCAAGCTTTGCTCTGCATAGGCAAACTCATCAGGTGTACAAGTACCTAGTTTCTCTTTTAAAATGCGATTGCCCTCTTCTAAGGACAATTTACCATCTAAATAATCTTCTTTAATGGACACAATAATTCTGTAACGTTCATTGTTAATATCTAGCTTTTGTTTTAATGGATTCATATGCTTATACCTCCACAGGCTAATCTATAATTATATTTTTATTATACCATTTTGAAAGTAATTTTCAGTTGCTACAGATACAATTTTGATTTATTTTTAAAATTTACGAATCCAATGTTATGAAAGTGAATAACCTTACTTTATTTTTTAGAATATTTTGGCATACAAAAACTGCACTTCAAAAATTGTGTCCAATTTTTGGAGTGCAGTTCTGTATGAGTGCCTTTGATTAGTTTTTAAAATCAATATATTCAGTTTTAGAAGATGCTACAGGTTTACCATTGGAATCTGTGGCAGGACTAAATCTCCATTTAGAAATAGTATCAACAATGGCTGCATCAAGAGCACTAGAGCCACTAGATGAGACAACTTCAACGTCCCCTACAGAACCATCTTCCTTGATGGTAAAACGTATATCTGCACCATGAGCAGCTTCACCATAGGCAGCGAGCAATGCTCGGTCAATAGGTGGTGTAGCTATAGCTACTGGTGGATCATATGGAGCTGCCAACACAGAAGCTACCATACTCATTACAAACAATGAACTTAATATAATACAACGCAACACTTTATTCATCGTTTTCTCCTTATTTAGCTTTCACAGCTTGCTTAGGCAGAGTAATTGTCATCCCAATAATGGATTCGTGTGCCTTTTGATCTGTGCCAATAGCAGGTGTGAATTTCCACTGTAAAATTGCTTTTTTTACTGCTTCGTCAACTGGAGCATAGCCAGAAGAACGCTCAACGAAAACATTTTTAACATTACCTTTTTTATCAATCAAGAAGCGTACGCGCATATCAGGCGCTACCGTAGCGGTTTTAGGAATCTCAGGCAACTCAGGTTTTACAATAGTAACCTCACGTGGAGATTCTAAAAACTTCGCCGCATCGGCTGTATAATCACTTACCATGCCAAAAGATGCAACAAGTACACCTGCAGCAGCGTATCGGAATAATTTATTCATAAGAAGCCTCCTTATTAACCTTTTGTCTATGCATAATATCATACTAAATAAAGATGAATATTAAAAGAATAAATTCTTATTGATAAAATTTCTCATTTATGATATATTGAATTCAAGATAACTGTCCGGACTCACATATCTAGTTGATATGACAAAAAACTACACAAAGGAGGTTCATCATGAGACGTAGAAAGCGTATTCAAATGAAGGTCATGATGGTACTTGGTATCGTTGCCCTCGTTGGGCCTAGCCATCTACAAGCACTTATTCCCTAGATTATTTTGACCTTAGCAGAAGACTGTATAACTGCCACTAGCCGCTACGTTAGTAGCGGCTATTTTTCCGTTTAAATTCAGAGAGATATTCTCCTTCTTCAAATTATTTCATTATTAGAACAAAATATTTCTCTCAAACAAAGTCATTAATGTTTTTAAATTTAGTATCTATAAAAAAGGAGGCTTATTATGAAATTTAATCGAATTTTATTAGTCGTCGTATCATTAGCACTTATAGTATTTGCCCTTGCAGGCTGCGGAAAAGACACCGCCCAAGATAGTCAGAAAAAACTTAATGTCGTAGCTACAACGACGATGTTAACGGATTTAGTAAAAGAAATCGGCGGTGACCATGTAACCGTACAAGGTCTCATGGGACCTGGTGTAGACCCTCATCTATATCAAGCTAGCGCAGGCGATGTAACAGCTATGTCTAAGGCGGATGTTGTAGTATACAACGGCATTCACTTGGAAGGTAAAATGGGCTCCATTTTCGATAATCTAACAAAGCAAAATAAAGCGACCATCCGCGTATCTGATGCCATTGATCCATCTACATTGCTCGACTTTGACGAAGAAGATGGTGTAAAAACAAAAGACCCTCATATTTGGTTTGACGTTGCTAACTGGAAGCTGGCAGCAAAAGCAGTATACGAAGGTCTTGCTAAAGCCGATCCGGCTCATAAAGAAGATTACAAAAAACGCTATGACGCATATCTTACTAAGTTAGATGAAACTGATGCGTACGTTAAAGCTCAAGCAGAATCTATTCCGAAAGAATCTCGCGTACTTGTAACAGCTCATGATGCATTCCAATACTTTGCTCGTGCGTACGGTTTTGAAGTAAAAGGTTTGCAAGGTGTAAGTACCGCTACAGAAGCAGGTACACAAGATATGAATAACCTCGTTCAATTCATCGTAGACCACAAGATCAAAGCTATCTTCGTAGAGTCTTCTGTACCTCACAAAACAATTGAAGCCGTTCAAGAAGCTTCTAAAGCTAAAGGTTGGAACGTCTCCATCGGCGGCGAATTATACTCTGACTCTCTCGGCTCTGAAGGCACTGAAGGTGGTACATATATCGGTATGGTGAAAGCTAATATTGATACAATTACCAAAGCACTTAAATAATCATTTATTAGAATTTCTTAATTGAATACAACAAAGTAAATTTACTTATACTAAATTAGATTGACTTAAGTTTACTTTATTATTGTAAGTACATGTGCTACTAGCAATTCACAGCCAGTAGCACTCATTAATACAAGGAGGTTTCCATGGAATGGGCCGTTGAAGTTGAAGATATGACCGTAGCATATACGACAAAACCCGTATTATGGGACGTAGATATGAAGGTACCCATCGGTTCCTTAGCGGCCATTGTCGGCCCTAATGGTGCCGGTAAGTCCACATTATTAAAGGCCATGCTCGGTCTACTAACAGTTATCTCAGGAAGTGTAAAATTTTATATCGATCACCACTTAGCAATGGACAAAAATGATTACAAGAAAATCGCCTACGTCCCTCAAAGTGGCAGCGTAGACTGGGACTTTCCTACCACCGTACTAGATGTAGTACTCATGGGCCGTTATGGTCATCTAGGTTGGTTCAAGCGACCTAGCAAAAAGGATAAGGAACTCGCCCTCTCTATGATTGAAAAAATGGGTATGAGCGACTATGTGGATCGACAAATTCGCCAGCTTTCAGGGGGACAACAACAACGCGTCTTCCTCGCAAGAGCCCTCGTCCAAGAGGCAGATATTTACCTCATGGACGAACCGTTCAAGGGCGTCGATAAAACCACAGAGCATGCTATTATTTCGCTTTTACAAGAAATGAAAGCTCGAGGCAAAACGGTTATCGTCGTCCACCACGATTTAAATACGGTGCCCCAATATTTCGATTGGGTAACGATGGTAAACAAACAAACTGTCGCCTATGGCCCCGTAGCAGATACATTTACGGACGAAGCTATTGAGCGCACCTACGGCAAGGGGAGGATTGTATGACCATACTCCAATCCTATACGACGCAAATGGTACTGCTCGGCACGGCGTTATTAGGTCTCGCTAGCGGTATCGCTGGTACCTTTGCGGTACTTCGCAAGGAAAGTCTCATTGGTGACGGTCTATCACATGCGGCATTACCCGGTGTGGTCATAGCCTTCTTGCTGACAGGCATTAAAGATATTGAGGTTCTCATCGCCGGTGCCGCACTTTCATCGATTACTGCGGCTTGGCTCATTACCATTACCGTAGAAAACAGCAAAATCAAATTCGATGGCGCTCTGGCTACTATACTCTCTGCCTTCTTTGGTCTTGGTATGGTTCTACTCACCTACCTTCAAAGTCTAAACAATGCAGGTCAGGCGGGGCTTTCAAAATTCATATTTGGACAGGCAGCCACCATATTGGCGCGTGACGTGTACATCACATCTGCAGCGGCGCTCATCATCATCGTGTTAACCGCATTATTCTGGAAGGAGTTAAAGCTCATCTCCTTCGATGTGGAATACGCCAAAACACTACAAATTCCCGTCACTTTCACCCTTATTTTATATCGTTCACTATTGATCATGACCATTATTATCGGCATTCAATCGGTAGGCGCTATTTTGATTAGCTCCCTCCTCATTGCACCCGCCGTAGGGGCAAGACAGTGGACGAATAAACTGGGCACCATGTGTATATTAGCAGGATGTTTCGGCATGATATCCGCCATCGGCGGTACTATCTGGAGTACATCGGTTCTAAAATTACCGACAGGCCCAGCTATCATAGTTATTTTATCGATTCTCGTATTATTGAGCCTCATCTTTGCTCCTAACAGAGGTATGCTCTGGCAGTTCCGCAAAAATAGACAGTCAAAGCACGCATTATTGTTAGAAACCACAAGGGCTCCCAAATCCAAGGCACAGCATAGTATTTACGTAGCAGAGGACGCACAACCTCGCATAGGAGGTGCCCCATGACAGTTCATACAGAGATATTGCTCATTGCCATTGCGGTATCCATCGCATGTGCCATCCCTGGGGTTTTCCTCGTATTGCGCCGCATGTCCATGATGGCCGATGCCATTACGCACACCGTATTTCTCGGCATCGTGCTAGCCTTCTTTATGACGGAAGATTTAAACTCTCCATTTCTACTCGTCGGGGCTACCTTAGTTGGTGTAGGCACCGTATGGCTTACAGAAATGATACACAATACGGGGCTTGTCAACGAAGATGCGTCTATCGGCATCATCTTCCCGCTTCTATTCTCTATCGCCATCATTCTAGTCAGCCTATACAGTGGTAACGCTCATCTCGATGTAGATACCGCATTACTCGGCGAAATAGCCTTTGCCCCCTTTGACCGATGGATTGTGAACGGCACCGACTTGGGGCCTATATCGCTATGGATTTCTCTAGGCGTGGCAATCATCAATTTAATTTTAGTCATGCTCTTCTACAAGGAATTGCAGTTATCTACCTTCGATCCGCTACTAGCGGGGCTCTTCGGCTTTATGCCAGCCCTCATCCACTATGTGCTCATGACCATGGTATCCCTCACCGTTGTGGCCTCGTTCCAAGCGGTTGGTGCCATTCTCGTCATCGGCCTCATGATAGGACCTGCAGCCATCGCTTATTTATGGACGGACTCTGTGAAAGCCATGCTTACTAGCAGTATCATCATCGGTATAATCTGTGCTGTCGTCGGTACGGAAGTAGCTTTCACCATGGACGTATCCATCGCGGGTTCCATTGCAACCACCATAGGTCTCGCTTTATTAATTGCCGTTATTTGCACGCCAAAGACGGGCTATATCGCAACCTATCGTCGTCAACGCCACTTGCGTCGTCACTATCGAGAAACGATGATGCTCTGCCACATCTATACCCATATGAACACACCTGTGGCGGCCATTGAAAACGGTATCGGCACCATTCACGAACACTTGAACTGGAAGCCAGACTATACACACCAAGCCGCATCACATCTTAAGAAGCAAGGCTTGTTGTATGTAACAAATGGGTACTATATGCTGACCGATAAAGGCGTGGCGCAGGTAAAGGAAATTATTTAATTAACCATATGGGTTTTGGTAGCCACAAAGACAGGCAAATCCGTATAGTCTAATTAAATGAATTGTATAAATTTAATATTTTTCCCAACAAAAAAGAAGCTGAAATCAATACAAAGATTTCAGCTTCTTTTATTTGTTGAACTGATGCGTTGATCAGTTAATGGCTTCTAATGGAATGACGTGAGGCATGTCTTTGTCATCCATATAAATTTTTGTTTTAACACGATATACATCTTCCATCATAGCTTCTGTAAAGATGTCTTTCGGTGCGCCCTGAGCGTATACTCTACCCTCTTTGAGCACGATGATTTCATCTGCGAACATAGCCGCTAGATCAAGATGATGCAATGTTACGAGTGTTGTAAAATCATTTTCTTGAGTCAGATTTTTTAGCAATGTTAACAAGTCAAATTGCTTATACAAATCTAACGCACTTGTCGGTTCATCAAGAATTAAGATTTTAGGTTCTTTTACAAGGGCTTGCGCTATGAACACCAGTTGGCGTTGACCACCGCTGAGCTCCATGATGCTGCGCGATGCAAAGCGCTGTAAGTTCAACCGTTCCAATACCTCTTGTGTGGCTGCAATGTCCTCATCACTTACGCGGAAGGACATGGATCCCATGCGCCCTAGCATAACGACTTCAAAAACAGATAGATTGACTTTACAGTCATTATCTTGAGACAAATAGCTCACTGTACTACTAAAATCCTTTGTAGAATATTGAGATACAGGTTTACCATTGACGGAAATCTCGCCCTTGCCTTTCAAGATACCCATGATTGTTTTTAACAGTGTAGATTTACCAGCACCGTTAGTACCAATGAGCGCAGTCAATTTACCTGTTTTAGCGGCAAAATCAACGCCCTTTAAGATTTGTCCGTCTTCCGTGGAGGAATAGCCAAAGGTTAGATTATGAACTTCAATCATTTGAAATAGCTCCTTTTCCTAGTTAATACCAACGAGAAGAAGAAAGGTACACCGATGATTGCCGTCACAATACCGATTGGGAACATCGCCCCAGGAACGAGCATCTTACTCGCAATAGATGCGAGAGACAAAATCGCCATGCCACACACTGCAGATAACGGTAAGAAATAACGTTGATCCTCACCCACAAGCATACGTGCAATATGTGGTCCTACAATACCGATAAAACCAATGGTTCCAACGAAAGAAACAGCAACGGCTGTAATGATGGAGATGAAAGCAAACACTTTTACTCGTAAGCTTTCAACATTAACACCAAGACCAGAAGCCTTTTCGTCGCCTAATTTTAATGCTGTTAAACGCCAAGATTCACGTATCATAAGTGGAAGCATGATAACTAGTACGAGGAGAACGATGGAGATGTTAATCCAGTTTGCCTTCGCCAAGCTACCCATCGTCCAGAATACGATGTTTTGAAGGGCCTCAGGAGATGCCATATATTGCATCAAGGATTGAAGTGCTTGGAACAAGAACATCATACCGATACCAGCGAGAATCATCGTTTCAGAGGAGAAGTTCTTAATCTTATTGATGGAATAGATAAAGAAACTCGTCAAACTAGCAAATACAAAGGCGCCGAATGGAACCATAAAGACACCTAAAAACTCTAATGCACTAGCACCAACAACTACCATGAGAGATGCACCGAAGCCAGCCCCTGCGGATATACCAAGTGTATACGGACTAGAGAGTGGATTATCAAGGATGGTTTGCATGCCAGCACCGGCAATACCCAAAGAAGCACCTACGAGCAATGCCATAATGGCCGTTGGAAGACGAATCGACCAAATGATAACATATGCGTTTTTGGAAACCTCTGTTGGGTCTATTAATGCGAGCCATACATCACTCAACGTAAGTGATGCAGGACCTACAATAATATCGGTAACAAAACTTACCGCACAAATGATCAATCCGATAATAATGAACAATAGTTTTTTATAACTCTGCTTCTTATAATCGTACTGATTGTTAGTTTCTGTCACTACGAAAAACTCCTTTTTAATTCAAATGCATAAACCAAACGCCACCGTAAGAGAATGGAAGGAATTTGTCATAGAATTCCTTAAGTGTGCCTTCTGGATCTACGTCCTTGAATTCTTCAGGGTAGAATGTTTTAGCTAAGTATTCGAATACGGCAACATCATATACTTCACGAGGTAAACCATGATGAGTGGAGTATACTTGTTTATTTTTAACGGCTTTCAATTCAGGCCAGCCTTGACGTTCTGTGGTGAAAGCTTTCAATAACTCTTGAGATTTTGCTTCATTTGTATCAAAACCTAAACGCATAGAAGTCGGTTTCTTAGGCCAGTAAGAACCGATAATCATGATGATATCTGGGTTTCTTTCCAAAATAAATTCTGGGTTAACAGGGCCTGCTTTTTGAACTACATCTTTTGTAATAAGGTCGCCACCAACTTGCGTTGCTAATGCGCCCCAGGCTACGTTTGCACTATACGCAAAGCCTAAACCTTCTGGACCTTCGTTACCTGTTTCAATGTAAACAGTTGGTTTTGGTTTATTGATTTTGCTAATACGGTCCATAACTCGTGTTAAACGGTCAGTATAGAACTTGTTAATTTCTGCTGCACGCTCTTCTTTACCCAATGCTTTACCGATAGCTTCGATAGATTTTTGGTGATTTTCAAGCTTTTCAGCATGGTAATCGATATAGATAGTAGGAATGCCAGCTGCATCAATTTTAGGTTTGTAATCAGCTTCATATTGATCTTTAAAGTATAAAGGCATGAAAATAACATCTGGGTTTAAGGAAATTACTTTTTCCACATCAAATGTTTTATCATTTACGTTACCAATGAGAGGAATTTTTTCCAACTCTGGCACTTCAGATTTGTAGCGATCCCACATATCTGTACGCAATTTACTCAAATAAGGGTCAATACCAACAATAGTCTTAGCCACATCTTTGCCTTGCAACGCAGCCATAGTCAAGAACGCACCACCAGAAGCACTCAATTGAACTACTACGCGTTCTGCTGGCTTTTTCAACGTAATCTTTTGACCAGTTACGTCTGTAATCTCAATTTGTTTGCCAGATTGTGCCGCATCCTTTTTCGTATCTGCTGGACCACCACAAGCTGTCATAATCATGCTCACAACTAGCAGGAGCACCGTGGCAAGATATGCCATAAATTTTTTCTTCTTAACCATAGAATACCTCGATTCCAAACTTAATAAGTTCTAATAAACACAATATATAACAGCATTTATTGGGGTTTTACATCATCAGCTCCTTCACACACAACACACCCCTAATTCATATGCATAAACCAGATGCCACTATAAGAGAATGGCAAGAATTTGTCATAGAACTCTTTAAGCGTAGCTTCAGGATCTACATCCGCAAACTCTTCAGGATAGAAGGTTTTTGCTAAATATTCGAATACGGCTGCATCAAAGACTTCGCGTGGAAGACCATGATGCGCAGAGTAAACTTGTTTATTTTCAACTGCTTTTAATTCGCTCCAACCTTGACGTTCTGTGGTGAAAGCTTTCAACAACGCCTGAGACGAATCTTCAGTAGCTTCAAAACCTAAACGCATAGAAGTCGGTTTCTTAGGCCAGTAAGAACCCATAATCATAATGATGTCTGGATTCTTTTCCAATACAAACTCAGGATTAATTGGAGATGACTTTTTAATAGCATCTTTTGTGATTACATCAGCACCAGCCATAGTGGCTAAAGCACCCCAAGAGTAGTTACCACTAAAGGAGTTACCAAATTCTTCCGGACCATTCATACCAACTTCAAGGTAAACTGTTGGTTTTGGTTTGTTAATTTTACTAACACGATCGAGAACTCTTGTCACGCGATCCGTATAGAACTTGCTGATTTCTGCGGCACGTTCCTCTTTACCCAAAGCCTTACCTATGGCTTCGATAGATTTTTGATGACTTTCAAGTTTTTCAGCATGGTAATCAATGTAAATCGTTTGTACACCTGCTGCATCTAATTTTGGTTTAGCATCGGACTCATATTGTTCTTTCAAATCAACAGGAATGAAAATAACATCTGGGTTCAAGGAAATAACTTGCTCCACATTAAATGTTTTATCACCGATGGTACCAACTACTGGAATCTTAGCTAACTCAGGCATTTCAGCAGTAAAGTGCTTCCACATATCCGCTCTGTAATCCTGCAAAGATGTATCCATACCGGCGATAACCTTCGGCGTATCCTTACCCATAAGTGCGGAAATCGTAAAGAATGGACCACCGGCACCACTCCATTGCAAAACAACTCTCTCTGCTGGCTTTTTAAGCGTTACCGTACGCCCTGTTACGTCTGTGATTTCGATAGGCTTGTTATTTTGCGCCGTATCTTTCTTTGTCTCACTAGGACCTCCACATGCAGCGATGAGCATACTCACAATTAGGAGAAAAACCGTGACTAAATACGCCATAAACTTCTTCTGTTTAAACATAAGTATCCCTCTTCTCTCAACTAAAACTATCACTATAAATGCACATAAAAAGCCCGTTTCCCCACGAAGAGGAAACGGGCTGTCATCTCAGTTAGACTAACTACCACGCCTAATAAGCTAGCATATAGTATGAGCTTTCAACTATGCATAGCTAGTATAAATTCATCTATATCAATCCCCATCCCTGTCTCTCGCAGGTCAATTGGCAATTGTTAATTAGGCAGTTCTCCTGGCTCCAGTTCAACGTTACTTTGCGCCTTCCCAAAAACTTCAGTGACCGAGAGCATTTTACCCTCTATGCAAAGTACCTCGCTGTTACAGTGGCGTGACCGCTTTGGCTTGTACCAAATTCTCTATTAAGTCAATAGACACCTAACCCAATCATATGTGATTTTTCTCATCGTAGCATGAGGGATATACAGTGTCAATAAACATATAGGGGTACGGCTATTCTTGTAAAATCTATACTTTTCAGCAAAAAAGAAGCTAAAACTCAACCACTAAGCGGAGTTTTAGCTTCTCATTAGGACAATCTGTAGAAATGCCCTTCAAATTCGATAATTTATTTTTATCGATTAATAACTTTTCCTCTACAATTCAAGGCGCATTTGATACCATTTGGCACCGCCATGATCCGACGTTGACGCCCCTTCATTTACAAAACCAAACTTAGCATAATAAGGTATCTTTTCTTCCTTACAGGTTAGAATTACGCCCTTTCGGTTTTCCTCTCTGGCCAATTCTATAAAAGCCTCTATCAACTGACCACCAACACCACGATTGCGATATTTAGGCATCGTATTTAGACCAAAAATCATCTGCCATACGCCATTGGGATTATGCAGCGAAGCATCGGCGAACATCTCATCTGTTAAGACTTCATCATCCGTTACAAAACCATCGATAAAACCAATTGGTGTGTTTCCATCAAAGGCAATTAAAAACTGCCCTGCATAACGGTCTAATCGTTCCTTAAAAGCCTCACGAGGCGCCGCCTCTGCAGGAGGAAAGCAAGTTGCTTCTATATGTGTCACTAAATCTAAATCTGCGGTTGTCGCTTTTCGTATTAATATATCCATATCCTTCTCCATCGTATCTACATATCGGTTTTAGTATATACCGTTTACATAACAAAGGCTACACGTAACTCTATGTACGTGTAGCCTTTTATTAACAATTTAATCAGTTACTTGCTATACAAATTATCCGATCGATCATTTTTTCGTATATTTCGGCACATTCCGATACTGCATCGGCAAGGAATTTTCTTTTACTTTAAAACCATGTTTCTCGTAAAAGGTCGCATTCTTGCTTTCACCAATCATAACATTGATGTACAAATACGATTTGTAAGCGTCTTTCACCATTTCAAGCAAGTGCCCTGCAATACCTCGGCCCCGATAATCAGGATGAACCAGCACATAATTGATGAAACACACAAGTTCGCTATCATCCATGACGCGAATAAGACCTATTAAACGATCTCCATCCCAAGCAGAAATCACGCGCGATGAATTCATCAGAGCCTTATGCAATCGGTCAGGATACTTGCCCACCACCCAACGGACAGATAGAAACAACTCTGCTACCTGTTGGGGCGTGAAATCTTTTTCTTCGGTATACCTAATCGCCATATCGTCCTCAACTATACTAATCATACAAATGCCTTTATATCTATTTTATATTACGACGATAGATTATCTAGGCGATACAATCTCTTTAGGATTCCACCAAATCACAGCCGACCGAGAGGATATCAAGCACTTGTTGTCTTTTGATCGAGCGATGACCTCTTTGCGTATCTGTTCTTCTGCTTCTGGTGTTAAATCCCCTTCGTATTGTTCGTAGATAATCTTTCTGCACTCGATTTCATCCTCGACCATGCGCTCGCATTTATAATCAATGACGCTTACATTAGGGAATCGCCCTTGTGAAAGTAACATATTATACAGAATTTGAAACTCCTGTACATCAGATTTGCTAGCTTCCCGAGGATTCTTCCAATCAGGAATACCAGCCACAATGGCACAATAGCCTTTTGAGTATTGCTCCATTTGTAAAATTCGAGGCCACACATCAGGAAACATCCAAAGTACTAAAGAAATAGCCACTACATCAAATTGGGAGTCAAAAGATCCATCTTGAGGTAAGTCCTGTACCATTTCTTCAATGATGTTAAAGTTCTCTACACCTAATTCTTTGGCATTTTCTTTAAGGACTGCAACCATGCCCTTAGAGGGCTCGATAGCGGTAACAGATTTAATATGTTGAGCAAAAGGAATCGTAAAGGAACCCGGACCAGCCCCTATATCTAACAAGGTAGAGTCGGATGTCAAAACATGGCTAAGCACAGCATACACCTTTCGACCAAAGTCATAGTCATTGCTTTTACGCATAAGAGAAAAATCATTGGCCCGCTTGTCCCAATACTCTAATAATGGATTCGCTCGAATCCCTTTCTCACGATCATAATAACTTTGTTTCCACATTTCATTCCAGAATGAAAAATCGATAACTTGCGGTGCCATACGAAACCTCCTGACTTAGTCTAAATTCCTCATTTCTCGGATAAACTCTTCTGCCTCTTGCAGGTTCTTAGGGAACTCAAAATAAATGCATTGCTCATGTCCACAATAAGGATTGCGGAAGTCATAGCCGCTCAACAACAAATACTCGATAATCTTCCATTCTTTGTCATTAGATTTTTTAGGAGCCTTGAACTTCTCGTTCACAAAGTACATTTTACCTTTGCACGTAGGGCAGGTTTTATTTCTGTTAAATAACTCGTAGTTTGTGCCCTCTGACAAGGAAATCCGGCAGTTTACACATACATTTTTATAACCCATGACTATTTACTCCCATATGGTTTATGTTGAAAGATAGCTTTTACAATCCCTTCACCAACAATATTGCCACCCTCCATGATAAGAAACTCTGCACCTACTTGTATAGCAGAATAATCTACCGTTTCATATACTGGCAAAGCATTCGCTTGAATCGGTTTATCAAAGATGACATCTTCACCATCAATAAAGTTAATTCCAAGATACTCCTCAGTACCTTTTATAACGATATGAGGATAGTACATTCCATAATTTAAATTCGGTGGACTCGTTCTCTTCTTACTGAAGAATGTAACGGTGCAGCTAATAGTAAAATCTAAATTACTCATTTCAGCCCTCATTCAACTACATATACCATATCACCTTTAAAGTATATGTTCATTATACAGTGTACGGGATTCCCTTCGGTCCATAACCACCCCTGGAATACAGCGTGTCCCCAATTATAAGTCTCTGTAATGACCTCGAATTCACTTTCACTATACTCCTGTTGATACTGAGGTAACTCAATTCTTTTACCTGTGAAAGTATCTAGTATTGTATTATTAAACACGAGAATCTCAAAAAAATCTATATCGCACGTCTCAAACACAACCTGAGCCTTATGAGTTTGTTCACCACTGTTCTCATAAGAGAAAATGTACTCAAATGTAAGGATCAAATTATCATCTGCGTATTCTATTTTCTGTACCCTTGCATCGTGGAGAGAATATTTGGAATACTCTCCAAAAGATTTTGTTGTTTTCATATAATCTCAATTTATAATACTAAAAATAACGATGATAAATTCAGTTATATTGAACTTAATTTATTATAATAAATAGCGCTTTTACTCCAATATAGGGGAATACAAAGATAGTATCACCCCATATTTTTTACAGAAATATAATTCATATTTTTATCAGTCCTAAGTAATTAATTTATCAATGTAAGTATAGACAAACACTCTTTAAACCTTAAAGCAAAACTAACTAGCACTCAAATTAACTTATTCAATCTTCAACTTAAAAATTATTTCTTTGACAATATTCTCTAACTACATTAATCCAATTTTCATACCAATACCATTGCTTAGCCACTTGTACACCAAAATTGTATTTTTTGTTTTTAGCATCTTTTTCATGCCACAATTTTGTATGGTAATGCATGATAAATGAAGAATACCCTTCATCATTCATCATCTTCACAATTTCGCTAGGCAAAAACTTCTTTTTTTCAACAGCTTTAACTAGTATACGCTCTACATCTTTTGCATTAATATTATCAGGAGAAATAAATTCAATAGCTTTATCTGCCTGATTTGCTCTATTTACTTGCATTGGAATGTAAACAAGCTTATAGGAGTAGCATGATGATTTTAATTCTTCATCATCTAATTCAGATTCAAAAGTTGCAATAAAATTTTTTACATTACTCGGAATACCATCTTCTGCTTCTGCTCTTAATACTGCTTCTTGTTCAGGAGAGATTGGAGAAAATTGAATAGCTAAACTCAAGTTATCCTTTATATTATGCTCTTCACCAAACATCTTCACCAATTCCCTACTATAATTTAATGCACAGGCTTGCAGCTTTGCACCAATATATTCATCAATACTACTAGTTTTCTGATGCTCAATCTCATGCCTTATACCTATCAAAAATCTCAAATTATTTGCGGTCCCTTTATCTAATGGAGATTGCGCTTCATTAATACATCGCTCTAACTCCCAATGCTTATATGCTCCATTCTTAGTCCTATCATACTTCTTTCTTTGACCCCTTTGACGATAGTATCTATATTCTATCCCTTTTTTTCTATAATAAGCATGCATTAGATAGGTCCAAGAAATAATAGCTGTAATAATAAACATTTCAGATTTAAATCTAATCAAAGGATTATTATAAATTTGTACAGCAGATATCATTGCTTCTTTCGATTTATCAAGCAATTCATTAGCTACTGATCTCCCCATACGAAACCTCCTAAAAAATTATATCCCCAAAACTTTTTAGTTATTAAATTAATTATTATTTTGATCTCGTTTATTAACTTAACAGGTCAGTTCAATTATTATATAGATAAAGTTTGATATTTTATTATCTAAGGCTCTCATAACATACTAATTTATAGGCAAAGAAAGCATATTTTATTAAAGTAATAAGTCATTTTCCCGAAGATAGTCAATAAACTTAGAAATAATTAGATTTTTTCGTGCCATAATATCAGCTTCCATAAAATCATTAGAGTTTGTTGATAACTCAATCAACTCCATGTTCTTCGTACCTTCTCTTACTTTTCCTTTATCAGTTATAAACCCCTTATAATATTTCAGTTTATCTATAAACCGATAATCTGAAGCACGAATGTTAATAGCTTTTTCAAGTAGAGCTTTATTCCCCAATGATTCTAAACTCCATTTATCAGCTAGGCCATTTTCATTTTCTTGTCGTTTTCTAGAATAAATATGCTCTATTTCTAACTTTGTATCTAATAATAAAAGATCTTGCTTATCATTTGTATACATCCACCAGGCAAGCATTGATTTAGTAATTGGTCTACCATTTGTAAATTGATAACTCTCTAACGCTAATCTAACACTATCTTCATCAAACTTATAGTCATCAAATGTTACTCGTTTATTATTTACTACATTAATCATCTCTGGATAAACTGGTGTTCTTAATGCATTCACACCAGGTCTCATAATAGCATAAGTCCAAATAAAGGCAATAATTTTATCTAAAAAGTCATTAAAGGCAACATTATCTAGACTTCCACTATCATCTTTATTTTGCATAAAATACACAGAAGTTAAATATGCCCACATACCATTTGGAGCATAATTTAAAATAGCTAGCTTTTTTAGAACCTTCTCAGAAAAAACACTATCATTTTGTTCTGCCACATGTATCCAGAAGTTTGCTAAAATTTCTAAGTTATTAAGCGTTTCATCTTTCTTTAAAAGGCTATACCCATCCTTCTCATAAAATTTACGCAATGCTTCTGTTGTTGTATTTTTATTATTCATTTTTGCACGTTCATAATACATATAACGTGTAAACAATTCATCCATAGATGAACCTGATACTGATGAGAAAATTTTATCTGAGATTTCTTCCAATTGCTTCCATCGTTTTATAAATTCATCCTTTTTGTCGTTCTCTTTATAGTACTTGTAGAATTGAGCTTTAAAAATATCTGTATCAGAAAGTGGTTTCCCTCGATCATTTAGTGTAGAGAAGATTCTAAGAGCAGTTTCTTGCGACTCGGCCTCAATTGGAAGAAGAATACAGTTATTCATAATTCTATTTGGTAAATATGCAAAATATGTTGGATATTGTACTAAAAAATTATTTATCTGTTCCGTAAAAAATCGATAATTCCTCGCATATGCACTTTTTTGTGAATCCTTTACTTCACCAGTCTTAAGAATTGATAAAAACTCATGCTTATCATCATCAGAGGTAACTTCAGAATCTATTTTTAATTTGTTTGTATCTGGAGTTCCGAACTCATCAGTTTTCCATATACATTTAGATATATCCTCTGCTGTTTTTTTAGAATTATCATCCTTCATATTTCCAAAAAATGAATAAAATGCTCTCAATAATAACATCAATGTTGTTAAACGTTGTTGACCATCAATAATTTCCAATTTATTAGCACTATTTTTAAATGTAACAATAGGGCCAAGAAAATATTCATCCCCCTCTGGATCAAACTTAGAGAAATCATCTTCTGGAAATGCAAATAAAAATATATCATCCCATAGGGTTTGACATTCAGAAATATCCCAAGCATAAGGTCTTTGATAATCTGGTATTAAAAAATCAGCACGCTTATTAGTAAACAATTCCTTTATCGTTTGTTGATCAATATTTAACTTTGACATAACAACTCTCCTTATTCCCTTTTATTAATACTATTAAACTTTCAAAACAAGTTTATATCCCCTACCGATTTTGCATATATAACCTACATAAACTACCGTTTACTCATAAACAATTGTATTAACCCTACTATAAGTTTACTTCCGTATATTATCGGCAACCAGGGATAACGGTTTCTCTGTTGGCATTGGATAGGAATAAACCTTATGTTCTTCTTCCATATCATAATTATCTGTCCATAACTCACATTGTGTTATTACAGTTTGAACGGCATCATCCATACCTTCAGGAGGGTATTTATGCTTTTTCAAAAGTTTTTTAATGATCATTCGCATTTTGGCTCTTGCTGATTCACGTTTTTGCCAGTCTATTGTCCTATTTTTACGAAGTGTATCCGCCAGTTCTTTCGTTATAGAGATTAGTTCTTCATTTTCATAGAAGTCTTTAATTGCCTGTGGTTTTACTAATGCATCATAAAAGGCTAACTCATCAGCTGTTAAACCAAGCTTTTCCCCTTCTTGTTTATCTGCTGCAATTTGTTTTGCCAATTTTAGCATCTCAGCAATAACTTCTTCATTAGTTAGCATCCCATTTAAATACGCATTAAGAGAGCGTTGCATAATTTCACTAAATTTCTCAGACTTTACTACATTCGTTCTACGATAAACAGAAACTTGGTTAGAGATTAATCTCTTCAACAGTTCAATCGCAAGATTCTTTTCCTTCATATTAGCAATATCTTGTAGGAATTTAGGATCAAATAAAGAGAACTCTTCTTTAATGTCAGAGAATAAATTAATTACTCCATCACTCTTAATACTATGTTTCAAAAGTTCATTTATTCTTGTATTCATCTCTGGTAAGGAAATCTTTTTGCCAACGCCAGTATTAGTAAGTCTCAAAACAAGTACACGAACAGCTTCAAAGAATGCGGCTTCAAATCTATCGTCTTCATTAACTAAGGACGAACAAAGAGAGAGTGCTTGATGAAGCATAAGGGATTCTTTTACAAATACATCCTTATCCTCTGCCCGTTCTTTATCCATAATGAAATTTACCGCACCACTAATAGTTTTAGATCTTTCAAGATCTGTGCCACTTTTAAATTTAGAATAATCATATCCATGGAATATATCACGGCATATAGACAATTTCTCTAAGAATTTAGGATATGCGACCATGGAAACATCCGTATCACCATAATTTTTTTTATCACGAGATGTATAATCGTTCATCGCCTGCTTCAAAGCAGTAGCAATACCTACATAATCGACAATAAGTCCGCCTTCTTTATCTCGGAATACACGATTAACACGAGCAATTGCTTGCATTAGATTATGTCCAGTCATAGGTTTGTAAATATACATAGTTGCAAGAGAAGGAACATCAAAACCCGTTAGCCACATATCAACAACTATAGCAATCTTTAAAGGACTATTATTATCCTTAAATTTTTTAGCAAGTTCGTTTTTATGATGCTTATTGCCAATAATTTGTCTCCACGCTTCTGGATCATTATTACCAGAGGTCATAACTACAGCAACTTTTTCTTCCCAATTTGGCCTAAGTTCTAAAATACGTTTATAGATTTTCATGGCAATAGAACGAGAATATGCAACAATCATTGCCTTGCCTGTAAGTAAATACTCCCTATTATTTTCATAGTGATCAAGAATATCATGCACAAGAGAATCTAGAGTATTATCATTACCAAGGATGGCTTCCATCTGTCCTAGTTCATGTTTGCTTTTCTCTATAACTTCACTATCAGCATTCAGAGACATCAAATCATATTCAGCATCAATCAACCTCAATGTTGCTTGATCAAGATTCAATTTGATAACACGACTTTCATAGTAAACAGGTCGTGTTGCACCATCCTCAACAGACTGCGTCATATCATAGATATCAATATAATCGCCAAAGACCTCACGCGTACTACGGTCTTTTGAAGAAATAGGTGTTCCTGTAAACCCAATATATGTAGCATTAGGTAATGTATTACGAATAAGTCTGGCGGTACCAATAACACGTTTTGCTACTTCCTCACCAGATTCATTCTTTGTAATCTTAATTTTTTCAGCAAGCCCATATTGTCCCCTATGTGCTTCATCAGCCATGACTATAATATTATGGCGTTCAGATAAAGGTTCATCCGATTCCTCAAACTTTTGCATCGTAGTGAAAATAATACCATTTGCCTGTCTCCCAGCAAGTAAGGTTCTAAGATTCTCTCTGCTTTCTGCTTGTAAAGGCTCTTGTCGTAAAAAGTCTTTACACTTTACAAACTGACTATAAAGTTGATCATCAAGATCGTTTCGGTCAGTAAGCACAACAATAGTAGGACTATCTAAAGCCGCCTGTAACAAATGGGCATAGAATACCATTGAAAGAGACTTACCACTACCTTGTGTATGCCAAAAAACTCCACCCTTGCCATCAGTAACAGTAGCATGCTTAGTCGATTCAATAGCCTTCTTTACTGCAAAATATTGATGATATCCAGCAAGGATTTTGTAACTATTTATTCCTTCATTTGAGAAACAAATAAAATTCTTAATAATATCAAGTAATCTTTTTTTTTGGAATATCCCCTCAAAGAAGGTATCGAACTGTGCATATTGGGTATTCTCATAATTACCGTCTTTTGTTTTCCACTCCATAAAACGATCTTCGCCGGAAGTAATTGTACCAGCTTTAGAAATCAACTGATCACTCATAACGCAAATAGCATTATAAATAAACATTGACGGAATCTCTTGCATATAATTACGAAGCTGTCTATATGCCTCAGAAGCATCTGTTTCTTCCCGAGAAGGAGATTTTAATTCCATTAATACTATTGGCAAACCATTTAGAAATAGAATAAGATCCGGTCGTTTATTACTGTTCTCAATGAACGTCCATTGATTAGCTACAATAAATGAATTATTTTCAGGGTTCTTATAATCTACAAGATAAACAATTGAAGAACGTTCTTCTCCATCAACAAAATATCTTACAGGAATACCATTCTGTAAGTAGTCCATAAAGATGACATTCTTCTTTACAAGCTCACCATTTTCAAAATTTTTAAGTTTAAATAATGCATCCTGAATCGCATCATTAGTTGCACCATGATTTATACGATATAAAGACTCAATTAAAACGTCTTCATAAAAAGGATTGTAAAAATCTCTTTCTATATCTGGGCCATATACATATTCATACTCTAAATCATTTTGAAATAATTCAATTAATGATTTTTCATAATCTTCCTCTCGAAAAAAATTTAACACATTTATTCACTCCCTTTTGATAGGTTAATAGCAATCTTTATAATATTATCAACTATATCATCTATTTGCGATTTGAGGTTTTCTCTACTAATACCTTTATTTAATAGTTCTTTTTGCACGTTAATTTTAAATCGACTTTTTGCTGATTCTTGTTTATACCAATCAATTGTCGAAACCCATGATTCTACCAATCCCCAAATTATCTGTATATCACAATCTAATTTAGCACCCAGCATATTCATTACTTCATGTTTAAATGACTCAGTAGTTACAATTTTATCATTTGTAATTTCATCCACATCTGAAGTAGCAATGAGTGTATCACTAAAATCATATTTTTTAAATTGAACAGAATCTGTTTTGAGAGCATTTTTTTTATTTTTTATATAATTTAGATGATGTTCTAATTCTGGAAATAATGTAGCCTCATTGATATTATATGTATCAAGTTCTTCCAAAATAATTTCTTTATTCTCTCCGGAAACATAGAAAAATTTTTCATCAAATTCATCCCGTAAATTTTTATAACCTTTTTCAATAATAGACTCATTTATAGCTGTCTTATATATAAAATTAAAACATCCCGTTAATAAAAAAATCCCCGATTGTCTAGATAGCCTTTCATTATTATATGGAGGAATTACAATGTAATTATTCTGAATAATTTCTATAAATTCTTCATAATGACTATTGGAATTCCACCTATCTGCTGACTCTTTCGAAATAATTTGTTGCCTTACAAGATTATTTAAAATAGCACCGAGTGTATTATCTTTTGATAAATCCATCTGTGATAGTGCTGAAACAATCTTAACATTTAACTCATCAATGGGTGTAGAATACCTTTTATTAAAAAATATAACTCCATTTGCTTCTTGACAAGTATCATTAGGATCATCTTTATAATGCACTTGTCCATATGTGGCGCAAGCAAAAAATAATGCAACCAAAGGATTCGTGGTTAAATCTAAAAGCCTCGTACACATTCCATAATGTTGGTACTTAGTCATTCTTTCAAAATCATTATTTATAGAAACAAACTCATGAGGAACCTTCAAAAGTGGTAATTGCATTAATGTATGTTCTATACTAAGTAAATTATCTCTAAAAACACTAGGAGTAAGAGCCCAAAAATCAGTTTTTTGCCCTCTAAAAAATAATTCTTGACTACTTTCATTTAAGTTAGCCTTTAGTTCATTTATTTTCTCAATAAACACACTTACAGAAGAGATTTCTATACCATTATTCTCAATATCTTCTCTATTAAATTTTATTTCTTCCATATGTAAGTTTTCCTCAATAAAAATATTAATTTATCAACTTAAAGCCTAATCTTAGATATATCTAACTGTCCTGACATTAATTTGGGCAATAATATCCTTTGTAAATTTACTAAATAAACATTTTCAGCTATAGTTATACCTATTTTTTTAAAAATTGGTGTAACTATAGCACTATATTCACTGATTTCTGTACTTTTTATTTCTGCCATTGACATAGATGCAATATGTTGTGGATAAATATGTGGTTGAGCAGAACCAGTTTGCATCTCAAAAATTTCTTTTTGTCTTTTCTTTAATAAAACATACCAAAAATAAACATCTTTTGTCATAGTAGCATCTATATATGATGAATCTGATGCCCAAACAGGAATATTCCATAAGCTAACATATCCGGCATTAGCACCAGAAGCAGATATAGTTAATACTGGTGGGGTAGTATTTGCAGTATTATGATATACTGATGGCTCAATACCTCCTGCTACAACAGGAACATTTCCAGAAATAGTATTTCTGGAGATTAAGGTTTTTCCCCTTTTAGGTATTACCATATCTCCAATACATTTTTTGCCTAAATTTATATTGGGAAACATATGCTCAAAAATAACTTGAGCTTGCTTCTCTAAGTTATTATTTATAGTAATGTTTTGAAAAATTTTGCCCTCTATAACAGAAAGAAGTGAGACTACTTTTCTTTGTATATCTAGATCAGGTAATGATACTTGTAAATTTTCAATATCAATAGGTTTAAGAGATGGATATGCTGATACACCTTGTTCAGCAATAGCTTGTAGATAATCTATAATCTCATGCTGCGACAAAATATAATATATATAATCAGGCACAGCTTTATCCTTATCTACATCAATTACCACAAATCCAGTAGAAACTAAAAAGTTTTCTGGTTGATTTCTGATAATCCCATAATGCTTTTGATTTGGTCTAACAGTTGAATATATAATACTATCCCGTTCGACCTTTCTTTTTGCTCTACTTGGAAGCTTATCTGTAGATATATCAATATATTGGATTTTATCAATTTTATTTTCTGTAATATTACCAGTATCTAAATAATTAACAAACTTCCACTTTTCATTAGGAGAATATGTTTTTTGATTTGTTTTTATGATATCTCCAAGTCGAACTGTCATCATCTTAACCATAGATTAATCCTCTCTAATCCATATAGCGTTTTCAAATATTTTTATCACCTAAATCATAATCTTAAGCTATATAATTATTTATTAAAAATCTAGATTTTATAACCTATAGCTCCTAATTTTTCTCTAATCTCATCCTCTAATTTATGAGATGCTTCAAACAGTTGGGACAATTCATCAGTCAATCGACTCATTTCTATCTCAAATGCAACTACATCATCTTCTGGCACTTCTATTCCTACATAACGACCAGGAGTTAATATATAATCTTGTTTTGCTATGTCCTCTATAGTAGCAATTGAAGAAAATCCTTTTTTTTCTTTCAAAGTACCCTCTTGAAAAGCTCCAAATGTTTTGGCTAAATAATCAATATCTCCTAAACTACCATCTTTCTGAATTCCCTCTGTAAAATCTCTATGCTTTCGATTAACCATGTATCCCATTTTTCTAGCATCAATAAATAGTGTTTTCCCTGGCTGTTTTTTATTTTTAGTGATAAACCAAAGTGTAACAGGAATTGTAACACTATAAAATAACTGGGTTGGCAAAGAAATGATACCTTCAATAAGATCATCTTCAATTATTTTTCTTCTTATTTCTCCTTCTCCGGAAGATTGAGATGACAAGGCGCCATTAGCAAGAACCAGACCAATTTTACCGTCTGGACCAAGATGATGTATCATATGCTGTATCCAAGCATAGTTTGCATTACCAGATGGTGGGATTCCATACTTCCATCTAACATCATCTTTTAATTTATTCCCACCCCAATTAGAAAGGTTAAATGGAGGATTTGCCATAATAAAATCAGCCTTTAATGTTTTATGTAAATCATTAAAGAATGTATCTGCATGATATGAACCAAAATTAGCATCAATACCACGAATTGCCATATTCATTTTTGCCATCTTCCAAGTGTCAGCATTAGATTCTTGACCATAAACAGAGATAGTTCCTCTGTTACCACTATGAGCTTGTACAAATTTCTCACTTTGCACAAACATGCCACCACTACCACAACAAGGATCATATACACGACAATTATTAAATGGTTTTAAAATAGAGACAATAGTTTTAACGATACTTGACGGTGTATAAAATTCACCACCCTTAGTACCTTCATAAGATGCAAACTGAGCAATACAATATTCATATGTTCTTCCCAATAAATCCTTACTAGCCTCAGTACCGTCCATTTTGACTTCATTAGTAAAGAGGTCAACAACATCGCCAAGTACTCTTTTATCTAAATCAGGACTAGCATAATTCTTTGGTAACACATTTTTAAGTGTTGTATTTTCCTTTTCAATTGCTCTCATTGCATTATCAATAACAAGTCCAATTTCAGGTGTATGTGCAGCAGATGCAATTGTGCTCCACCGAGCTTCTTCTGGAACAAAGAAAATATTTTCTTCAGCATATGCATCTATATCATTTTCAAAGCCATCACCTTCTTTTATAAGCTCTTCATAGCGTTTCTCAAAAGCACTCGATATATAACGAAGAAAAATTAATCCTACTATTACTTTTCGATATTCTGCAGCAGGAATATGCCCCCAAAGAACACAAGCCGCATCCCATATTTGTTTTTCAAACCCAATATCTGTATTGTTTTTTGCTGCCATAACTTATATACCGTCCTCATTAAAACTTACAAATCAAGATTATTTTCATGAAATCCGTATAATCTAGTAAATACACTATAAATCCTAATATTTTTATTATAACATCTTAGATAATTAGAGCACATCATCAATTCATTTATTTTTCATAGTAATAACAAATGACTATTACACTTTTACCATTTTAATCACTAATACAAAATTTCTATTACCATCAAAAATACATATTTTGAAGACCTATAAAAAAGTCATCCAAAGAAAGACTCTTTGGATGACTAAATTATATTATGTATTTTTATATGTTATCTATATTAAGCAAATCTTATTATTCCCACTCAATTGTAGCAGGTGGTTTAGATGTAATGTCGTACACGATACGGTTGATGTGTTGTACTTCGTTCACGATACGACGGGAGATTGTGTCCAATACGTCGTAAGGGATGCGTGCCCAATCAGCAGTCATGAAGTCTGTTGTTGTTACGCCACGCAATGCCAATGTGTAATCGTATGTACGGAAGTCACCCATAACGCCTACAGTACGTGTAGATGTTAATACTGCAAAGTATTGGTTGATGCTGCGATCAAGACCAGCTTTTGCAATTTCGTCACGGAAGATGTAGTCCGCATCACGCAAGATGTCGAGTTTGTCTTTCGTGATTTCGCCCATTACGCGAATAGCAAGACCAGGACCTGGGAATGGTTGACGCCATACGAGGTAGTCAGCCAAGCCTAATTCAGAACCAAGTTCACGCACTTCGTCTTTGAAGAGGTTGCGCAATGGTTCGATAAGGCCTTTGAAGTCTACCACTGCAGGTAGGCCACCTACATTGTGGTGAGATTTGATAACTTCCGCTTCGCCAGTACCGGACTCGATAACGTCAGGATAGATTGTACCTTGCGCTAAGAAGTCAACGGAACCGATTTTGCGGCCTTCGTCTTCGAATACGCGGATAAATTCTTCACCGATAGCTTTACGTTTCGCTTCTGGATCTTCAAGTCCAGCCAATTTATCTAAGAAACGTTTTTCTGCATCTACGCGGATGAAATGCATTCCGGAATCTTTGAAAGCTGCTTCTACTTCGTCACCTTCGTTTTTACGCATTAAACCATGGTCAACAAAGATACAAGTCAATTGGTCGCCCACAGCTTTAGAAATAAGAGCTGCCGCAACGGAGCTGTCTACACCACCAGACAATGCCAACAATACTTTGCCGTCACCAACGGTTTTGCGGATGTCTTCAATAGCAGATTTCGCATAGTTTGCCATTGTCCATGTGCCTGTAAAGCCACATACTTCATATAAGAAGTTGTGAAGCATTTCTTTGCCATGTTCAGTGTGCAATACTTCTGCATGATATTGCATAGCATATAGTTTACGTTCTTTATTTTGCATGGATGCAACAGGGCAATCCTTAGTATGTGCTACGATTTCAAAGCCTTCAGGAACTTTTGCTACATAATCAACATGGGACATCCAAACAACTTGGTCTTCTTCCAATCCTTTGAACAATGGAGATGTAGTGTCCACTTTAGTAGGTGTTTTACCAAATTCACGGTTGTCCGCAGATTTAACTTCGCCACCCAATGTATGCGCCATAAATTGCATACCATAGCACATGCCAAGAATAGGAATACCAAGTTCAAAAATCTCTTTTTCGATTTTTGGAGAGTTTTCTTCATACACGCTGTTAGGACCGCCTGTGAAGATAATACCTTGCGGCTTTAATTCTTTAATTTTTTCCAGCGCTTTGTTGTATGGATATACTTCGCAGTATACGTGATTTTCACGAACACGGCGCGCGATCAATTGGTTATATTGACCACCAAAGTCAACAACAATTACAAATTCCTTGTTTTCCATGCCTTCCTCCATATGCATCTATTTGTGAAAGTATATTCACTATTTTTTATGCCCATACATTTCTGTACTGGGGCGCGTTTTTCCGAGCTAAACGCTAATTTTTCATTACAGTTTATTATACCATAGGAAATATAACGACTCCATATATTCCGTATGTAGATTATAAATAAATCTTTAATGTTCGGATTTCTAACTATCACGCTTTAAAAGCTTTCTGTATGTAAGTTAATTTGCTAACAATGCTAAAAGATATCTAAGCTATTACTTTTTAGGAGCCTCTCGTTTATACATTTTTACGGCTCCCACAGGACAGATGGAATAGCAGTCACCACAACTGATACAGCCTTTCCCGATATTAAATCGAGTCTTCCCTTCGGTGATGCATTGAACAGGACAATCCTCAGCGCAAGCACCGCATTTAACACAAGTATCATCAATATTAAACTTTAGATTTCCCATTATACATCACCTCCTATGCATTCTTTATCTGTGCCAAACTTAACATTATCTACTTTTACTTCTTCTTATTTAGCTCATTATTATACGCAATAGCCGAATAGATTGCCTTTGCCACGCCTTGGTGGTTATTGTCTGTCGTTTCGTATCGTGCCGCTTCTTTAATATTCGGCTTGCTATTACCCATGGCTATACCAGCGCCCGCAAAGCGTAGCATAGATAGGTCGTTTTCGCTATCCCCTAGTACCATTACCTCGTCAGGACTTAAGCCCCAATGTTTTGCCAACGCTTCTACGGCTGTACCCTTTGTAGTATGAGGCAAGACAAATTCTAAATTACCTTCACTAGAGAGCAGCACATCATAGAAGCGTTCACGACCTGTACCGTCGTGGGATAAACCTTGGTATTCATCACGCAAGTCTTGCAAGATACGTTGACGCATCGGTTCATCACCGTAGAAGATTTGAATCTTCTCAGGCCCTTCGTCTAAGGATTCCATATGGGCTAGTAGATCACATACCATTGTACGTGTAGCCAAGATAAATGGACGAATATTAGGTCTAAAGAAGAAATTAGATTGCTCTATTTCACATTCAGACATCTTTACCTTTGCGGCTTCATTACCTTCTGCCAATGCATAGTGATCGTACGTTGCTCCTGGCAGACGAGTGTCCCCTATACGAGAAATCTGATTTTTAGTATTAGGCAGATGATTATCCATTATGCCATGTACAGTCTTTTTATCTTCCTCAGCACGCTCGCTAGCGCATACTCCTAAGCGTTCAGGTGTAATACATCTAGATGGCGGATACATGCCAAAAATTTGGTCTTTCACATAGGCCTCTACATAGACACCATAGGTTAATAGTTTACGCAACAAATGTAGTGCTTGTTCTTTATCAAAACTTACGTGGAATAGACTGCGGTTTTCATCCTTATCCATCACGTAAGCGCCATTAGTGCACATGAAATAGCGCAAGCACGGCAGTTTTTCGATGACATCATTCATCTCATTCCAAGCGCGGCCAGAAGCAATGGCTACACGAATGCCACTTTCACGAGCAGCACGAATCGCCTCAATAGCATCCTCAGGAATCGCCTTTGCATCGGTTACCAAGGTGCCATCTACATCGGATGCGATAAATCGAATGGACTTATCCCCAGTGAGGCCTATATAATTTTTTATTTCTAATGTTTCAGTCGTGGCCATACATCCTCCTTCTGTTTCTTCTATTCCCTTTATTCTTTCTATTCCTTCTATTTAGAATTATTAAATTCGCCTACAATTTCCTCTAAGATTGCTGGTTTTTCTACCAATCGCAATACTGTGCCACCAATGATATTTGCACCGTCGGTAATGGTTTGTTCAATGGTAGGCTCTAACATGGCAGCAGCAAATTCTTTAGAATGACACACCTTCGGCTCGCCAGCGAGGCGCAATTTAGGATGGAGTGCTGCACATTGATAGCTTACATTGCCAATATCTGAACTACCTCCAAGGGCTGCTGGGCCGGGCTCAAAATCGAGGCCCATGTCGGTCATTACCTCTTCGATAAGCGCTTTGCCACGATTGTTTTGGTTCATATCATCATAGGGGTTACCATAAAACTCTACATCCACAGTTGTACCTGTACAAAGGGCCGCCCCTTCAAAGATTTTTTTGATTTGCTCAGATAAACCATTCAAGTACTCACGCTCCGTATGCCGCACGGTAACCTCTAATTCACCGAAGGCAGGAATTACATTGGATGCGGTACCTCCAGCAATGATCCACGTGCCGATGCGCGTTTCAGGGCGCACTTGTTGACGCATCATATCCATAGCATGGATGGCGAGTTGCACACCATTTACCGCATTGATGCCATTCCAAGGCTCTCCAGCTGCATGGGCTGGCTTACCATGATACTTAGCGCGAAAGCAATCGAGTGCCAAAAATTGTGAATTAGGCCGTGTTTCCTCGCCGTCGAGATGCACCATGATGGCAAAATCGTATTCTTTGAATACCCCTGCATTACACATAGCTACCTTACACCCCATCGCTTCTTCGTCTGGAGTACCAATGATATCGATATCCATGTTGAAAGCTACGCCCTCTTCTTGCATTTTATGCAGTATCAATGCAGCCAACACACTCATGGCACCGCTTGCAGAATGACCACAAGCATGGCCTACCTCTGGCAATGCATCGTATTCACATAGAATCGCCAATCGGCCTTTTGGATGATCTACTTTCACGGCTGAAGCCTTGAAGGCAGTCGGCAAATTACAAAATTCATAGGTTACGTCCATGCCATATTTTTTAAGAACAGCACCTATGGTTTTGACAGACTCGAATTCTTGACTAGAAATCTCAGGATTTTTAGCTAATGTATAATTCACCGCAAAAGCATCTGGAGCGAAGCTTTTACAAAGATCTGAAAATGTATGCGTAAGGGACATAGCTCCTCCAATAGATATAAATGAATTAATATGAACAGCCTAATTCACCTAATTCATATGAACAGACTTTTTAAATATGAACCTCATGTACTCTTAATTATACAATGTTATTGCCTATTGGTGTAAAATTCCGTACAATATAAACAGAAATGTATAAACCATGTATATGGATGTTTGAGGAGGATACTATGTTTAAGTTCAAAAAATTGACAGCCATCGCCCTCGTAGCGGTAGCAGCAATGGGTTTATTGGCTGGTTGTGGCAACGACAAGCCAAAAATGACACAACAAGAAGGCGTATTGCGTGTAGGTTCTGAAACTACATTCCCACCGTTTGAATTCACTGAAGGCGACAAATATGTTGGTTTCGATGTTGATTTATCCGAAGCAATTTCCAAAAAAATCGGTCTAAAAATGGAATTCAAATCCATGGGCTTCGACGCTTTGATCCCAGCTGTTCAATCTGGCGATATCGACATGATTGCTGCAGGTATCAACGCTACTCCTGAACGTGAAAAAGTATTGGACTTCTCCGATGTGTACTTTGATCAAGGCGGTTTCATTACAGTTGTTCGTAAAGACAACACTACAATCCACAACATGGACGAACTAGCAGGCAAAACTGTAGGTGTTCAAATCGGCACAATCCCTGTTGAAATGGCTCAAAAAATTCCTAACACAACAGTAAAACAAATCGATTCCAACGCTAATATCTTTATGGAATTGAAAGCCGGTACAATCGATGGTGCTATCATCGATAACGCAGTTGCTATGTACTACCTAAAACAAGGTGCTGATCAAGACCTTAAACTCGTAGGTGAACCTACACAATCCCCAGGCACAGTTCTTGGCGTGAAAAAAGGCAACAAAGAATTACAAGCTGCTGTTAACAAAGCTCTTAAAGAACTTAAAGAAGACGGTACTTACCAAAAAATCTACAACAAATGGTTCGGCGATTACATCAAAAAATAATATATATCCTTACGATCTAGGATAAGCAATAACCCCTCTGAAAGATTTCAGACATCACATAAAATTTGTGACAACAGATTTTCTTCAGAGGGGATTTTTTGCGCTTAAACACAACACATACTGAAGCTTCCGTTTAAATACAGGCATATTAGAAATAGTCTAGTATATTGTGAGAACAGTTAAACGATATCAATATGATATCAGCAGAAAACATACAGATATACTAGCATTGCCTCTTTTACGGTACCTAGCGTTCGTTATATAATAAATATGTATTTTATAGTATAAAAGGAGGCCTAATGGCACAGTACTTTACGGAACGCCTGCAAAAGGTCTTCCACATGATTTTTACATCCTATAATCAAAAAATGGCTCAAGAAGGCTTACGTCAGTTAGAACTCATCGTCAATAATCAGCAAGGTGCAGTACAAACTGATCATCGCGCCTTGCGAAACGATATGACGGCCCTTCTTGAAAGTGATATAGATACTAAAGATGATGCTCTCAAGATAGCCAATGATTCAGCGGCTAGAGAGCTAGGCGATGCGTATGCCCTTTTGGCACGTGTCTATGCAGGACCTCGCTTTACCTGGGAAGAGTCTAACTTCCCAGAGGACAATATGCGCACGTATCAGTGCTTACACGATAGCATTCGCCGTTGTAGCCCTATCGGCACATTACAAGCTTTGCGCATCAAAGGCTCCATCACGCCTACCGTGGAGAAGGATATGCAAATTTCCTTCGACGATGCCTTTCGCATTGTTTATGACCATGCAGACCGAGGCGATGCCTATTGCCAATATGTTATAGGCAATGTTTTCTTCTGGCGCGATGATAATCGCATCGACTCCGCTGAAGCTATGCTAACACCTCCGCCCATGAGCTGGACTAAACGCATTCAAAGAAGCCTTACAGCAAACTCTGTACAGGATCGTATCGCCGCTTTGCAAGGCACTGTGCCAGACGAAACATTGCAAGAAAATGCATCTAATCTGGCTAAGAAATGGTTTAATAAGGCCCTCGATAACGGTCTTGCCATGTTCCAAGGGAACTTGCGCAATATCTATATCGACGAGGCCGACTTCACCAATGCGCGCCGCGTCGCCAAGACTGCGGCCGAGCTTGGCAACCCTGCCATGATGCTATATACAGGCCTCGACTGCCATGAAAATGGTAAATTCGAGGTTGCTTTCACGTGGTTCACTAAAGGTGCCGCCTTAGGTCAATCTGAAAGCATCGCAGAATTAGCGGATTATTACTATCATTTCTATGATGCCAAAAATTTACGTTGTACTATCCCCTACGATCCGGTAAAGGCTATCGGTCTCTACCGCCGTGCGGCAACAAAAGAGTTTAGTGATGCGGGCTACACCGCCTTACAGGCAGCCTTCGGCTACATCTTTCACATAGGCCACCTCCCTCTCGACTGGGGTCTCATTGCAGACTTAACTCATATGGCGGCCACAAAAGATCGCTTCATATTTGCCTTGCCCTATATCGGATACATGCGAATCCACGGTTTAGGGGTGACGAAAAACATTCGCTTCGGTGTACAATCGTTACTACGTGTCTTAGATGAAGAGCAACGAGCCTTTGAAGAGGAGAATCGCGTTCTTTTCTACGATATTACGCGCGCTTTAACACGCGTTGCCTTGGGCTATGCCTACGAAAAAGGCTATGTAACAGGCAAGCCAGATTTAACTCAAGCCGTATCCTATTACGAGCAATCCCATCAATATATCTTGTCTCACAAAGCCAATTTAGATCCGGAGATAAAAGATATCCCTATCGATGATGAAGCAGAAGAACGCTTAGCAGCCTTTGAGGAGATCGATGGTCATTGGCAGTATAAAGAAGGCGTTGCCGAATCCACTACTACGGTACGCCCTGCGCCTACCACCTGGCCTCAAAATGCGGCCCGCTTATCTGTAACTATGGACGACTTTCTATGGGATACAACCTTGTACGACTGGCAAACCATTGAAACCGCCTTAGAGTCACAAGAAGAAATGAAGCTCAGCTTTTACAATCATTTCCTATCCGTTCCAGATACATTGCGTAATATCTTTAAGGTCGATATAAAACGGATGCTACGAGATCACTATCAAATAAGGCTACATGGTTATGATCCATCAGAAGGACATGAAATTATCTACAAGTCCATTTACGACAAAGAAAATACCATAAACCTATTGAAAGCGCTTTACGATAATCATCAATTACCTAGCCTCGAGGGTAATTGGACTATTGAAAAGAACGAAGAAAAGCCAACCTGGCATTACGTGCTCGATGTGGATCAACAGCCGTTCTTGCTAGAGGAATACGATGATGCAAATGCTATGATTCAGGCTGCATTACAAGGATTGAAAGAGAAAAAGTACGAACAAATTAATATTCGCACCCATGACTTTGTAGGCCCATCCTATTTCATTTTCAAAGGCAATCAGTCGGCCCCATTTAGGGTGCAGCTCTATCTAAAAGAGTCCGCCCGTCATACCATCGATGACGATGGAAACCAACAAGACATGCCTGGTAAGACCTACTTATTTGAACAATATGTGGGAAACGAAGTGTCCTTGAATTATTGGATTCAAAAAACGATCAATACCTTGGAAATCCCTGAACTAGATAATTGGAAACAATTAACAGTGCCAAAGGATTTACAAACATAAAAAGACCATCCCCAGTGAACTGCACCCCCAAATTTAGACACAATTTTTGGAAGTGAAGTTCAACAGGATGGTCTTTTTTTGATAATCCCTATAATCTTAATAATAGAATTATTTTGATTCTAGATTTTTACTACAGCGTTTCTATTATAGTACTCTTTATAGCACTTTTATTGTAATGTTTTTACAACATCGGCACAGCGTGCACAAAGTGTAGGATGTGCACTATCTTGACCTACTGTATCGCGGTGGATCCAGCAGCGTTCACATTTTTCGAGACCAGAAGCAACAACAACTGTTGCAACGCCGGTTTCTTCGTCTTTAACAGCCTCTGCCGGTGCAGCGCCGTTCACAATGTGAGCTTCGGATACGATAACAAGTTTAGCCAAACCTTCTTCACCAAGGGCATTCAATGCATCAAATGCAGCACCTTCAGCGTATACTGTAACGGATGCGTCTAATGGATGACCGATTGTTTTGTCTTGACGAGCAAGTTCCAATGCTTTTTGTACGGATGTACGCAAATCTAACAATTGATTCCATTTGTCAGCCAATTCTTGGTTGAAATGTTCTGGATGACCTTGTGGCCAATCTTGAAGCATAACGGATTCGCGCATGCCCTCTTCTTTAGGCATGTATTTCCAAACTTCTTCCGCTGTGAAAGAAAGTACTGGAGATACCATTGCTACCAATGTTTTTAAGATTTCATACATCGCTGTTTGAGCAGAACGACGAGCTACGTTGTTTTTGCTTTCAGCATACATAGTATCTTTCATTACATCAAGGTAGATGGAGCTCAAGTCTACTGTACAGAAGTTATGAATTGCATGGTACAACATGTGGAATTCATAGTTTTCGTACGCATCAGTAACCTTTTGACGTACTTCTTCTAAGCGCAACAAAGCCCATTTGTCGAATTCGGACATATCTGCGTAAGCCACTTTATCAGCATTTGGATTGAAGTCATCCAAGTTACCAAGCAAGAAGCGGAATGTATTACGGATCTTACGGTATACTTCGGATAATTGTTTTACGATGTCTTTGGACAAGCGTACGTCTGCTTGGTAATCCGCGGAAGATACCCACAAACGCATTACATCGGCACCATATACGTCGATGATGTCGCTTGGAGCCACTGTATTACCTACAGATTTAGACATTTTGCGACCTTCGCCGTCCACAACGAAACCGTGAGTCAATACGGAATTGTACGGTGCTTTACCTGTTGTGGCTACTGCAGTCAACAAGGAAGAGTTAAACCAACCGCGATGTTGGTCAGAACCTTCAAGGTACATAGCACATGGTACGTCAAGATCATTAACTTCGAGCACGCCAGCCCAAGAGGAACCAGAGTCGAACCATACGTCCATGATGTCTGTTTCTTTTTTGAACTCATCATGACCGCAATGAGGGCATTTGAAACCTTCTGGCAACAATTCTTTTGCACTGTGAGCCCACCATGCATCGGAGCCTTCTACGGCTACTTTTTCTTGTAATGCTTTGATAGTATCATCGTTGATGATGTGCTCGCCGCAGCTTTCACAATAGTAAATAGGAATTGGCACGCCCCAAATACGTTGACGGGAAA
>ERZ791920.506-NODE-506-length-36027-cov-9.878683_pt1 | contig 36027 bp, 42 predicted proteins | sample MGYA00510136_ERZ791920 | MGnify/ENA primary metagenome ERZ791920 (study PRJEB30046, sample SAMN00792066) | human gut metagenome | study: EMG produced TPA metagenomics assembly of the A metagenome-wide association study of gut microbiota in type 2...
TACTGCGTAACAGTGGAAGAGTAGGTAGCCGCCGTCTTGAGAAAGGCGAAAGCCGATGGAGAGGAGTCAGTCCGTAAGGGGTGACTCCTTTTTCTGTTTTTATTTATTCGATTCTGATTGGATAAATAAAATAAGATGTATATATTCGCTCCCTATAACTTAATAATGTGTTGTATGGTTAAGAAGTGGATATTCCCTTTATTGATTGGGGTTTGTTTAATCAATACGTCTATGGCACAAGAAAATCCGATTTTATTATTCCCAAAAGGGGCGCCGGGAGAAACTATTAAATTAATAGAGAAAGCTGATACGGACGGTGGAAAAACCGGTGGTGAGAGTATTTTGCGTATTACGAATGTAAGTGAGCCAACGATTACTATATATCATGCTCCGGATGAAGTGGCCTCGGGTGCCGCTATGATTGTCTGTCCCGGTGGTGGTTACAATATTTTAGCTTATGATTTGGAAGGTGATGAAGTCTGTGAATGGCTTAATAATCTTGGAATAACTGCGGTCTTACTTAAATACCGGGTTCCAAGACGAGAAGGACTGGAAAAACACGAAGCTCCTTTGCAAGATGTACAGCGTGCGATTGGTTATGTTCGAGCGAACGCTGAGAACTTGAATATAGATCCAAAGCGGATCGGTGTGATGGGATTCTCGGCTGGTGGCCATTTGGCTGCCATGGTTAGCAATAATTTTTTGAAACGTACTTATCCGGCTATTGATGCTACGGATAAAGTAAGTTGTCGTCCGGATTATTGTTTATTGGTTTATCCTGCTTATTTAGATGGAGAGAACTTCCAATTGGCACCAGAGTTAAAGGTTTCATCTGCCACACCTCCAACCTTGTTAATTCAAGCGGAAGATGATAAATCTTATATTAACAGTAGTATTTTCTATTATTATGCCTTAAAGGAAGCTGGTGTTCCGGTATGGATGCATTTATATAGTCAAGGTGGCCATGGATACGGGTTACGAGATACGGGAGCGTCTGTAAATGAATGGCCGGATCGGGCTGAAGATTGGTTTCGTGAGATCGGTCTAATCGAATAGAACTCCAGATATCTTTTCTGGAGACTTGCGGAGTAGATTCTAAAATCGATTGCGCAATTTATTTATTACTAGTTTATTATTGATGGTAAACGTAGTAAAAGCGTAGTCTAGGAAAGCGTGTTCTATAGCATATCGTATCTTTGAAGTAGTGAGTTTATTGCTGTTTTCTGTTATTCGGGCTTTTTTTGAAGTAAAAAAGCTAAGTTATGAAATTCCTTAAAAGTTCAGTTTTATTTATTTCAATGGCATGTATAGTGCCTGTTTGTTCGATAGCGAGAGAAAAAAGTGAGAGAATCACAAGAGCTGAGATTGAACAGAAAAGTGCGGATGAATTTATAAATGGTCTGATGAGTCGAATGACCGTTGATGAGAAAATTGGCCAATTGAATCTTCCTAGTTATGGAAACGTAATGCCAAATCCTAAAAAGAGTGAGATAGCCAGTCGTATTGTACGAGGAGAGGTTGGTGGTATATTTAATATATTCGGTGTCGATGCGATCCGGCAGTTACAAGAAGTCGCGGTTAAAGAAAGTCGGTTGGGGATTCCTATAATTGTTGGCGCTGATATTTGTAATGGTTATAAAACTGTTTTTCCCATTCCTCTAGGTCTTTCGTGTAGTTGGAAACCGGAGAATATAGAAGAGGTCGCTCGAATTTCCGCAAAGGAAGTTGGTGCTGATGGTATCTGTTGGACATATAGCCCGATGGTCGATATATCTCATGATGCCCGGTGGGGACGAGTAAAGGAAGGAGCGGGCGAGGATCCGTTTCTTGGAGGTATAATGGCTCAAGCATGGGTGCGTGGTTATCAAGGCAATGATTTATCGGCTGATACGACTCTTATGGCATGTGTAAAGCATTATGCGCTTTATGGAGCGGCCGAGGCTGGTCGGGATTATAATACGGTAGATATGAGCCGTGTGACTGCCATGAATTATTACATGCGTCCTTATCAGGCTGCTGTAGAAGCAGGAGTAGGAAGTATCATGACTTCATTCAACGAATTTGAAAGTATCCCCGCGACCGGAAATACTTGGCTTCTTAATGACGTGTTGCGTAAACAATGGGGATTTAACGGCTTTGTCGTGTCTGATTTTACGGCAATAGCGGAGATGGTAAACCATGGAATAGGTAATAGTCAGGAAGTCGGAGTCAAGGCGCTAAAGGCGGGTGTCGATATGGATATGATAGCGGACTGTTATCATGCCGTATTAAAGAAATCATTGGAAGAAGGGAAAATAACAGAGGCTAAGATTGACTCTGCTTGCCGGAGAATACTAATCGCAAAATACCAATTGGGATTGTTCCATGATCCATATAAATATTGTAATCCGAAAAGAGCCGCCAAAGAGTTCTTGTCGGTAAATAACGTATCTGCGGCCCGTCGTATTGCGGCGGAGTCTTTCGTGTTACTTAAAAATGATAATAATCTGCTTCCACTTAAAGGATGTCGTAAGGTCGCTGTGGTCGGTCCTTTAGCGGATAGCAAGGCGAATATGGCTGGATCGTGGAAATATGATGAGCAGACTAAATCTTATCATGGATTGGTAGAGGATTTACAGGAATCTTTGGGAAATGGAGTAGAGGTTGTTTTTGCAAAAGGCAGCAATCTAGTCGATGATTCCGTCTATGAAGCAAACTTTACGGATCAAAATCGTTCAACCCGGGATGATAGAAGCGATGAACAATTAATCGCCGAGGCCCTAAAAGTGGCGGAAGGCGCTGATGTGATTATCGCTGCTTTGGGTGAATCGATAGATATGAGTGGAGAAGGCGCTAGTAGAGCCATCCTTGAAATGCCGCAAACGCAGAAAAAATTACTGGATGCTATCCAAAAGACAGGAAAGCCGATCGTAATGGTACTTTTTACCGGAAGACCTTTGGCATTACAATCCGAGGAAAAGCAGGTGAATGCGATCTTGAACGTATGGTTCGGTGGTACGGAAGCAGGAGCGGCTATTGCCGATGTCTTGACCGGAAAGGTTTCTCCGACGGGGAAGTTAACCATGTCTTTTCCTCGTGTAACAGGCCAATGTCCGATCTATTACAATCATAAGATGACAGGACGTCCTATGTCTCCCGATGCTTGGTACACTCGTTATGTCTCCAATTATATAGATGTGTTGAATGAGCCTCTTTATCCATTTGGTTACGGTTTGAGTTATACGACTTATACGTATGGAGATGTATCTTTGAATACGAATTCTATGGATGCAAATGGAAAAATTCAAGCATCCGTGATTGTTACCAATACCGGGGCTCAGGATGGAGAGGAAATCGTACAGCTTTATTTACGTGATATCGTACGCAGCATAACCCCTCCGGTCCAAGAATTGAAAGGATTCAAGCGAGTTGCGTTAAAAGCGGGAGAAAGCAAGAAAGTAACCTTTGATATTGATGTGGATATGTTGAAATTCTACGATTCAACCTTAGATTATGTCGCTGAGCCGGGTGAGTTTCAGGTAATGATCGGTGGAAATAGTAAAGAGGTGAAAACAGCTTCGTTTACATTAAAATAATCCTAATCGTAAGGAATCAGTTATGGGGCTTTGCTAAATTCGAAATTATATGTATCTTTGCCAAAAGAAATATTACAAAACCATGGGGATGACCGGTTTTGACAGCGGGTAGAAGTGGTTTGTAAGCATGTAGTGCGTGGTTGGCTTGCACTTAAATCTCAGACAACGAACAATTAACTGGCGAAAATAATTACGCTCTCGCTGCTTAATCGAAGTATAGTAGATTCAAGCTTAATCCCTGCAAAAGTTGCGGGGACGTGACATCACCCGGATGCTGTGGCTCCGAAGCGTTCCGATCAGGTGGTGCAGCAATATCGGAGATAGTTTGAGATAAGCCTCGGGTCTCAGGCGAAACTTTAGAGGATAAGGGATGAGTGGGTGGCTTCGGTCTTGCTCTTCCCCGACAATGAAGGCGAAGATAAACATGTAGAAAGCAAATTAATTCCTCGTTTGGACGAGAGTTCGAATCTCTCCATCTCCACAATAGTCTTGGTAATCTGCTGATTGTCAAGGATGTTTTTGTTACTACACGTAAAAATACACGTAAAAGGCGTTTTTTTTATAGGATTTTTGATGTCTTAATTCTCCATCGTGACAAATATAACGTTTTTCCTTATCAACTCCCAATTATGCCTAATAACATATTTTATGGATACGGTGTGGCTGCCATGTATATTATTCCGTATATTTGCGGGACAGGTGCGTAACTCGTAAAGTTACGAAAATATGTTTTCAGATATTTTTGAGCTCAAATCCATTCGTGAGCAAAAGTACAGACTCTCTGAACGTGAATCGGAGATCGCTAAACCTGTGTTGACCGACTTGGGTATGATCGATACCCTATATGAGTGGTTCAAGGAGATAGCCCTCGGAGGGAAGCCAATCCCTAAAGGGAATGTACCACAAAGGAAAAAATTCATATTCATAATATTATATCTTTATTCCCCTATGACCTTGGCTGGCGGTAAGATGAAGGCTGGGTTGAGGGAAAAACTAGGGAACGTGCTAGGGATTAAGGAGAAGACGGTCGTTTCCAACAATATCAATGGCATAGTTTTTTCTTATCAATTGTATAAGTACTTTAGGCAAGATATAGAGCGTATTTTCTCTGAGATATCGGTTCGGCTGGGTAAGACCAAATAAATTTTGTGGTTTTTTAGGGGTAATTCGTGACATTCTACCTGTTGTCACGAATCGCCCTTTCTTTATTTATGACCATAAATACCGATGACATAACTTTGGTCTTGATCTTTATTCAAGGCAAAGATATGAAATTGACAATCAAGCAAGAGAAGTTCTGTAATTATTACTTGGAATCAGGCAATGCTTCCGAGGCGTACAGGCGTGCTTATTCTTGCGAGAATATGAGACCAGAGACTATTAATATAAGAGCTTGCGAGCTTCTAGCCAACGGTAAGATAGCGGTAAGGGTAAAAGAGTTGCAAGCTGATTTACAAAGAAGATCGGATATAACCAAAGACGAGGCTATTGATATCCTTAAGAATATAGCACGGGCCAATGTCGTGGATATGTTGCAAATCAAGAGGGGGAAGAACTATGTGATCTTCTTGATAAAAGATTTGTCTAAACTGCCTTTGTCTTTCCAATTAGCTATCCAATCGGTCAAAAGTACGGATAAGGGCTTTGAGGTAAAGATGTATTCCAAGATAGACGCTTTGGATCGCCTTTCGAAGATGATGGGATGGGATGCGCCTGTCAAATCGGAGGTCAATATAGATGGCGAGGATAAATCCATAACTATTCAGGTTATTGACAAGAGGGAGGACGTTATCAATGGTGATACAGACGACTAGGATATATACGGAGGTACAAGGCGCTTTGGATAGCGGTTATAAGATCATATCTGCCCAAGGATCTTCAAGGAGCAGTAAGACTTATAACATATTGATATTCCTTATAGCGTATATCCTTCATAACCCTAAGCTGTCTCTATCTATCGTGAGGAAGACATTACCGGCGCTGAAGGGATCTGTCTTCCGGGATTTCAAGGAAATCATGATTGATAAGTTCCGTATATGGGATAATAGGTGCATGAACAAGTCGGAGATGGTTTACTCGTTCCCAAATGGATCATTCGTGGAGTTCTTTTCCACGGATGATGAACAGAAGATAAGAGGAAGGAAACGTGATATACTTTATTGTAACGAGGGAAATGAGATATCTTATCTTGAGTGGCAGCAACTGGTGATGCGTACCACTCTTTTCTCTGTCATTGATTATAACCCGTCGTTCAGTGACGAGCACTGGATTTGCGATCTAAACAATGATCCTAGGACGTATCATTTTATATCCACTTATAAGGACAATCCTTTTTTAGAGCAAACAATCATCGATGAGATAGAGTCATTGAAGAATAAGAATAAGGTGCTTTGGGCGGTTTATGGGTTAGGGCAGCGGGCGATGGCCGAAGGGTTGGTGTTCCCTGATTTCGAGATCGTGGACGAGTTCCCGTCCTATGCCAAGCATGTGGCGTTAGGGCTTGACTTTGGATATAGCTATGACCCTACCGCTATAGTTAGATGCGGATTGGTTGATGATAGGTTATATCTTGAGGAGAAATGTTACCGTACCCATATGTTAACCAAGGAGATTATTAAGGTATTGAAAGACCTTGGCTTGGTGGTTTACGCTGACAGCGCCGATCCAAGGCTTATACAAGAAATATCAAATGCGGGGATAATCATATACCCTGCGGACAAGTACAAGGGATCTGTTATGGGAGGTATTATCAAGATGATGGAGTATAAGATTTGTGTCACCAAGAGATCTTTAAACTTGATAAAAGAGCTTAGGAACTATGTATACGCCCAAAACAAGGACGGTAAATTTATCAATGAGCCTATTGACGGGTATAACCATCTTATCGACGGGGCACGTTATTGGACGATAGGCAAGCTTCTAGGAAAAGTATTAACAACAAGACTGTACTCGAAGGAGGAGTTAGGATTTTAACATGAATTACATAGACGCTATATTTCAGGTTTTCCAAAACAAGATATTGAACTCGTTGGGAGTGGAGAGGGACTTTGTCAGCCTTATCAAGGATAGGGATATAAGCCGGGCCATGTCAATGATGCAATGCCGGGACAGGGATGTTTCCCAAGCGATCTTGGAGTATAACCCGGAATCCCATGAGGTTAATAAACGTCCTAATAAGCACAGGAAAAATCAAGAACCGTATATTACGGAGAAATTGCCAAGAGGAAGGCAAGCGTATATAAATGAGGTCGAGTTGTTTTTTCTCCTCGGGCAGCCTATCTTGTGGAAAGCTGTATCGGATGATACGGATAAGGCTTTCAGGGCATTCGGTGATTTTCTCCGTGATACTCGATTCAACACGACAATCCGGGAGGCCAAGCGTTTGGCTGGGGCGGAGACGGAGAGCGCTAAGGTTTATCATATATACAGGGAAAATGGTATGCCCCAAGTAAAGGTTAAGGTTATATCCAAATCAAAAGGATATACATTGCGGCCTTTATTTGATCAATGGGATAACATGATAGCTTTTGGTTATGGATATACGTTGCTTGAGGGCGATAAGTCCGTAGAGCATTTTGATATAGAGACCCCGGAATACATCTATAGATGCAAGAGAGCGGATATCGGATGGGATGTTACGCCATTGCTTAATCCTTCGGGTAAAATAAATGTTATCTACTATCGTCAAAACAAGGCATGGTATGGGGTGCAAAAGCGTATAGACAGAGAGGAAGCGGTTGATAGCAAGGCGGCGGATTCCAATAATTATTTCTCCGATCCAAAATTGAAATTAACCGCTGATGTCATTCAGAGCATAGTAGGAGGAGGATCTAATATGGTAGGAGAGGTTATCACCATGTCCGATAAGGACAAAAGCGCTGCCGAGTACCTAGTTCCGCCCGATTATTCCACGATGAAAGAGGCGGAGAAAAAAGACCTGTCATCAAGCATACTATTCGATACGTTCACCCCGGATTTCAGTTACGAGAACATGAAGGGGCTTGGGACATTATCCGGGGAGGCATTGAAAAGGGCCTTGGCCCTTGGATACATGAAAAGGGATAACTTGAAAGAGATATATGATATATTAATAGACCGTGAGAAGAATCTTATATTGGCTATCATGATGAACGTAACTCATATCGGCATGAGAGAGGAGTTAGGCAGGCTCGACCTGCAACATGAGTTCTCCGAGCCTTTCGCCGAGGATAAGGATAAGAGAATAGATATGATAGCGAAACTCTATGAGTCAGGATTGGTGTCCCTTCAAACGGCGGTAGATATGCTGTCCTTGACTGATAAGCCGGAGGAGGAGATTCGACGGATATTAGAGGATAAGCGGGAAAAGACGCAAGATAATAGAAAAGAGAAGATTGAAAATTCCAAAAGCCCGGATGATTCCAATCGAAATTAAAGGTCTTACGGAATTATTTAAATAAAAAATACTGTTAAATGGTATATAAAGGCATATTTATTCACAAAATTGAATTTTAAATATTATGGTAAAGGATGTAATGTTCCGAAAGGAAGGAGATAAGTATATATCGGATTCTATATCGCTCCAATCAAGCGATATAGTTCTACATGTAGAACTTAAAGATAATGGTAATATTGTCTTAGAGAGAAGTATTACTGGTGATAATTGGGTAGTTGCAGCTTATCTAGCTCGAAATGTCAAGCTGTATGAGAATGGGGTAGTAGGTAAATCTGGACAGATAGTAAGGATCGTGTCGACAATAGAAATCTCTAAAATATCGATACTGCAATGATAGCTCTAAACGACATCAACTTATCCAAGATCGATCTCTCGGGCATAGACTTGCGAGGGATAAAGCTGGGGCTTGGAGGGCGTGGCGGTTCCGGCGATGATTCCCAGCGCCCTTGGCTCTTCCCCGACCATGCATGGACAGTGACCGGCAAGACCAACGAGGATAGTAATCGTGATATTATCGCCAATGTTACAGGCAATGGTAATGATCTTAAGCTGACCAATTTTGGGTTTGCGGAAGGTAGCGGGTATAATCAAGAAGGTGAATATGCGGGCTATCTGATTACTGATGGGGTGGATGATAAGGTTGTTTCGTCGGATTTTGTAATGGATAAGGAATTTACGATTGTTGGTGAGTGGAAGCTGGTAGCTGACGAGATGGGGTCTGCGGGTATCATAAAACCTTCTTCTTTATTTGTGTTTAACAAAGATAATGGATTGATAATATACATAAATAACACAAGTAAAGGACAAGTTTTAAATACTAAATCTTTAAAGGCTATTTGCTCAGATGGACGTGTATATTATGATGATTGGTCTGAAATGCTAGTTAGTGAAGAACAACCTATCGCAAGTAGTAATAAGTACTTAATGATTGGTAGTAATGGAAACCACTTTACTAAAATCGCCTTAAAGAATTTAGCCATTTACAACCATATCCTATCCAAAGACAACTGTATCAAAGCATATGATTATTTACAAACATTAAAAGCAAAATGATATGAGGTACGCTATAGTGGATTTATTATGGGCTAAATCTCACGGAATCGAGATATTGCCCGAAATGAGAACGAGTGTGGATCAAAGCAAGGTAGTCTTGCATGAGGAGTATCTATCTCCCTTTGCCGAGGAGGACTTCCCTCGCTATAATTTCGACGACCCGTCTTTCATAGAGCTATTGAATAGCGACGAATGGACTTATCCGGAAGAAGAACAACCCGTAATCAATAGGCAACTCAGCAGATTGTTGGAATTGGACGAACTGGACAAGGAGGCTACCGAGGAGATAAACACGTATAACCTTACCCCGTCGGAAGCCTTACAGGTCAAGGATCGATACCCGGAATGGAAGACCGGGATAAATGTCAAAGCCGGTGAGCGATACCGGGTCGAGGACATCCTGTGGGAATGTATCAAAGACCATCTCACGCAAGAGAACTGGAAGCCTAGCACAGCCACCCTAAGCCTGTGGAAAAGAGTAGACGCGGAAGGACATGCCGGCACTATGGAAGATCCTATTCCATATACACAAAATATGGCGCTTGAATTCAACAAGTACTACACGCAGGATGGCGTATTGTATCTCTGCATACAAGCTATGACACCCGGACCGTTCGATTTAAAGGATGTACCGGCGCATGCGCAGCCTATCAAGCAATAGGCACGAATGGTTTAATATTATTGTTTTTGTGACAATCGGTCTATTGTCATGTATATAGCCTGTTTTTATTTTATTACAAGCTTATGTATCAATACTTTTATGCGAAAAATAAAAGTGATAGCATGAAAGAGAAGATTTTCCAGCAGTTAAAACAGAAGTACTCAAATCTTGGGTTAACGGAGGATGTTTTGAGGTCCGTGGCAGAATCATTGGGGTCCACTGGCCTGATTACGGACGATAATCTTGAAACTGCGGTAGCAGGGCAAGAATCAATGTTGAAATCTTACCAGAGTTCCTTGGATAAGGTGCGAACCGAATGCGCAAATTACAAGAAGGAATTAGAGGAGTTGAGAGGCAAGGGGGGCGGCCAGCAACAGCAACCAGATAAAAACGAGGAGCCGGATTGGTTCAAGAAGTATCGTGAGGAGCAGGACGAGAAAATCCGGCTCTTGACCTCCGAGAATGATAAAGCTAAGGAGGAGAAAGCACGTGCTGAAAGACACAATCTGATCCTTGACAAGGCCAAGAGCCTTAAGATCTCAAAGGAACGGATAGAGGAGGGCTTCGCTATAACGGACGATATGGACGATAATGCGATTGATACTTATCTGTCCAAGGTGAGACAAAATGAGGTCGCAAAGGGATTAGAGGAAAAAGGTTCGGCGTTCTCTGTCTCTACGTCCAAGGAAAAGAGCAAGGAGCTCGCTAAGGATTGGGCCAAATCATTGCCGGACGCTAATTAAAGTAAAAGATTATGGGTATCGAATTTAACAAAACAAAGATTAAAGGATCGTTCCCCGTCTTTTGGCGCGGGGAATGCGCAGTCCTTCCCGGAGATTTCAAATTAACCACTGAGTTGGCGGAAGGGACAATCGTGCGAAAGGGCACTCCTATCAAGCTGGACTTTGATCGCATGGAGTGCAAGATCTGTAAGGCCGTTAAGGTATTAGCCGGAGGAACGACCACTAAGCCACGTATAGGGAAAGATAGCTTTGTCGCCAAGGGAGATTCTATTGGTGGGCAGAACGTGAGTTCCGTAGATTCAAGCAACTCTGATTATGACGTGGTTACATTGGATGCCGCTGTAGAGTCTGCTACAGAAGGGGCGATTCTTGCCGTGGGAACGGATGAGCCTGACGCTGTGGTTGAGACAACGTTTGTCTATACGAAGAATATGTCTTTCCAGACGGTATCGGCGGGATATGAGGTCCTTATCCTTAAGGATGTGGCTTATCCAGTCCCTTCCTCATGGTTGACGGGATTCAGCATGAAGAATAATCCCACTATTAAGTATATTAGACAGTAAGGAGGTGAACGATGGATGTTTATAGTTCTATTTTTGGCGAACTGACGAAAGAGGTTCAGATTCGTATTGACGCTGCCACGGAGCTTCGCAAGCGCTTGTTTGACCAGAATATCTACGAGCGTTATCTTGATTGGGATGTCCCGACTATCGGCCTTAATTTTGAGGAGCTGATCGGGCAATATAACTTGAGCGTTGCGGCGGCTACCCTTGATTCCAAGGGAAAGGAACCGATCTTGGGTACGGAGGGGCTTGAGACCTTGAAGCAAAAGGTCCTTACCCACCAGATGAGTTACTCAATGCCGATCGAGGAGTATCGCAAGGTCTTGCAGATCCTAGACTCTAGGATGTTGACGGATGACCAGAAGACACAGCAGCTCATTAATCTGATGTGGAATAACGTGTCTACCGTTGTCAAATCCGTACAATCTAAGCTGGATATTATTTTCTTGGGTGCCTTGTCTAACAAGGGGGTATTTACATTTAATGCCAATAATAACCCTGAAGGAGGGGTACGTGGTATTATTGATTACAAGATGCCGCCCGAGAATATCGCTAGCGTTACTCTTGACTGGACGGATACCAATAAGGCCAACGTCGATCCTTTCGAGGATATCCAAGGTGTCGTGGATGCGGCCCAAGACAAGGTGACGTTTGATAAGATATTGATGTCTCCGGCCAGATTGTCTTATTTGCTTAAGAATAGGAAGATGAAGCAGGTCATTTTTGGGACCGACAAATCCGGCACTCCTCTTTTGATGTCCGGTTTGAATGAGTTCCTACGCTCTAATGACCTTCCTGTCATAGAGACAGTGAGACGTATCACCCGTATCCAAGACAACGGCAAGCTATCCGAGTACAAGCCTTGGAACGACAAGAATATCGTCTTTGTCCCGGCAGGTAAATTAGGTGTCATCAAGAACGCTTACGCCGATAATGAGTTGAGACAGGAACCGGGCGTTACTTACTCTAATTATGGCCGGATTCGTATCTCTCAATGGGGCAAGGGCGAGACGGACAATTCCAATGGCGTAGAGTTTACCAAGGCTCAATCGCTATCCTTGCCGGTCCTTACCGAGATTAATGGCATTTACTCATTGACGGTGGAGGCATGACGATAAGAGACTACATAGGGCAGAAATTCTCGGCTTATGGAGATCTATCCGAGGCGGATATGCTGGATTTCAGCATCAAATCGGGGCTATCCCCGGACGATGAGATGTCTAGTGAATCCATAGGCAAGGTAGAGACAGGGATGATAGAGATCATCCCGTCGCTGCTATTGCGCCCTGATAGCGTCAATGAAAGCGGCTTCTCTGTCTCTTGGGACAAGGACGGCCTCCGGCGGTATTATTTGTTCCTGTGCGAACGGAACGGTGTTAGCCCGGATGTGTCTTCCGGTCTTGGGGTAGTCTCATCTTATATGGATTATTGATATGTATTACGCTCCTCACATATTAGAACGAAAGGTTGTCAAGGAGTATGATCACGATGACAATGGCAATCCTGTTCCCGGGACTGGTGGTGAGTTATGGGAGAGACTGGGACGATGTAAATGCTATGATAAGAGCGCCGATCGGGTATATACGGTAAATGGCGTAGCCTTTGATTACAAATATCGTGTCGTGACAGATAAGATCAAGATTGATGCCGGGGATATCGTGAGAGTATTGAATCAAGATGGGAGTATTCGCGGTAGTGGCGTTGTTATCAACCCGATGCTCACGGATTATCTAAATTACGGGCAAATATGGCTGGAATAATAAAGTTAAGTTATGATTTGTCCGATGTGGATGATTTCATCTTGGAGGCCTATCGTGAGGTGTTCGCCTTTCTAGCCCAACTAGGGCAATCCGCTTATGAGACCGCCGTTCAAGAAGGTAAATATAACAATATTACCGGAAACTTGAGGAGTTCATTGGGATATGTCATATCAATGGACGGTAAGATCGTAAAGGAAGGCGGGTTTAAGAGGATAGATGGACGTGGGGAAAATTATGAGAAGGTTTTTTTCACGACCAGATCCCAAAAGACGGTCCAGTTCTGGGCTAAAGGAAAGTCCGGGGATGGAAGCGAGGGGAGCAGGCAAGGGCTTAGTTACGCTAGGGATCTGGCTTCTAAGCATACAAAGGGAGTGACATTGATTGTCGTGGCGGGAATGGATTACGCTAGCTATGTGAATGATATCCATAAGCTAAACGTGATAGATACTGCCGAGGCTAAAGTAATAGCTATGTTACAATGATAGTAAGCACGGACATACAGACAATCTTATATAAGAAAGCCTTGGAACTTGGTGTTACCGGGGTGTACAAGGAGGATGATACGCCTACAGGTAAGCTTGAGGAGGAGAGGGTTACCGTACACTCGAATTCCTCGGAGCCGGGAATTACATGGAAGGTGGGATTCGTTCATGTCAATATAGCCGTCCCTGATCTGGACGAGAAAGGAACGCCTGATTTGGACAGGATGAATAAGCTGGAACGTATGTCCATGGAGGTGTTCAAGGACACCTCGGTGTTTGATGGCACTCCTTATACCTACGAGGTAGACACTACTAGAATTGAGGTTAACAGGGATCTTAAATGTCACTACGTTAATGTGAGAGTATTATTTAAAGTTTTAAATGTAATAGTATTGTAATATGGGAAGAACAATTTCTGCTATAGGCGTAAAAAGGATACTTTATGGGGAGCCTCTGGTTGCTGCACCCACATACGAGAGCTTGGAGACGTTATTTACGGCTTTCAAGGATGTTCAAATCGTCCATCAAGGGACTTATGAATATACCGAGGAGGACGGTACGTTAACAGAATTCAAGGATGAGTTGACCGGCCAGACATATCGGTCATCGTTTGAGGCAGGATCACAGAGCTTGAATTGGGTGATCGGGGCATATGACTTCGCTACCAAGGCCGAGCTTATGGGCGGTAAACCCTTGGATACGGATAAGGGATGGGAACGTGGCAACGCCGGCGAGCAACGATATAAATGTATCGTCGCTATTACCAATGATGACGTGGCTATCATTTTCCCTAAGGCGAATCTTGTGGGTCGTGGGGCTTCCACGGATGGGGCTGTTGGTTTGTCGATGTCCGCCACCCCGCTGAAATCATCCACGACAATAGCTTCAGAGTATTGGTTTGACGTGGAAGGAAAATCCTTGAAGGATTGAATGTAATATGTCTTATAGGCACGGGGACGGCGGTATTTTCCGTTCGTCCCCGTTTTTGTTTAATTCTAATTTTTTACGTGACATGAACAAGGGTGCTAGTTTAGTGGCTGACGCTGTCCTAGGTGAGGATTTCAAGGTCGTGGTCCTAGGAGGGAAGGCGTATAAGGTAAGTCCTCCTACAATAGCGACGATTTGCAAAGGTATACAATACCTATCTCTTATTGATAAGACAACATCGGGCAAGGAGGATCTTGAAAAGGTGAGGAACGAACTGGAAAATATACTAAAGGGTTTGTCAGTGTTTGTTTTGGGGAGCGCCGATAGATATGAGGAGATCGAGGGGGCGACCCTTCATGAGCTAAGGGAGGCGTTGGAGACTGTCGTTAAATTCATATCCGCAGAGGATTTTTTCGTCTGTGCCGCCTTAGCCGAGAGCGTGGCAAGAATGGCGGCGACACCAAAGTGACAGGTAATGAGACCATGCTAGGGCAAGTGGCCACATTCATGGAATCGTTAAGATTGTCTTATGAGGACGTGGTTTATAAAATACCTTATCGAAACCTTCTGATCATGCAGAAGGATATATTGCATAGCGTTACCGGTGATTTGATCGTGGAGAGAACCGGGCGTGATTTGTTGAACCGAAAGGGAAAGGAGGGTGATTAATGGCAAAACTAAATTTCGAGGTCGATGCCGATCTACAGAAACTTATAAATCTTCGAAAGGAGGTGGAGGAGTTGAAATCCGCCTTGAAGGATTTCGATGTATCTACAGATACCAAGGGATTTGACGATTTAAACCGGAAATACGAGGAGGCGACACGGAAACTAAAGGACTATGAGCAGCAGATGCAGAATTATCAAAGGGTAATAGAGCAGCTTAAGGTCTCTAATGGTATTATTGATGGGGCTCGTCAGATAACAGAAGAATTGAATAACGCTACCGATGTGTTTGTCGAGCAACAACTAAAGGTTAAAGGCCTAAGTGACGAGATCAAAAAACTCAATAAGTCTTACTTGTCTCTCTCGGATGCGGATAAAAATTCCCAGAAGGGATCTAATATATTAACCGACCTGAAGGAGAAGACCCGGCAGCACGCTTTAGAGAACGAGGCCCTGAAGAGGCTAAGGAAGGAATATTCGGACAATATCAAGATCGAGGGAGCCGCCTCGGATTCCCTTGTAGCGTTGAGAAAGCAATTGTCGTTGCTTAATGCCGAGTATGACCGCCTTTCCGCTACGGATAGGAAATCGACCATAGGGACTAACCTGCAAAAACAGATACAGGCCTTGAATACGGAGATTAGTTCGGCGGAGCAAGCTACCGGACGATATCAACGGAACGTCGGCAATTACGCCAGTAGTTGGAACGGATTGAGCGTGTCGGTTCAACAGGTCGCAAGGGAGTTGCCTTCCCTTGCTGTTGGCTGGAATACATTCTTTTTGGCTATATCCAATAACTTGCCGATGCTTGCCGATGAGCTGAAGAAAGCCGCTGCGGAGTATAAGGCGTTCAAGATGGCTGTAGCGGCAGGAAATAATGACGTGGCAAAAGTGGCTCCAGTCTGGAAGCAGTTGATAACATCTATTTTCAGTTGGCAAACGGCCTTGGTTGCGGCGATAACGCTTTTATCTGTCTATGGGAAGGATATTATCGAATGGACGAAGAATTTATTGGGGGCTGATACGGCACAAAAGAGGTTGAATGAGTCATTGAAAGAATTTAATAACTTGGTAGGGAAAGGTCAAGCTGATGCCAAATTGTTATTTGATACAGTCAAGCGAACTACAGAAGGCACGCAAGGACGAGCGAAAGCCATTCAAGAGATAAATAAAGTATATGCAGAATATTTGCCTTACCTGCTTTCGGAGCAAGCTTCTCTTAAAGAGTTGGAAGCTGCTTATAAAATTGTCAACAAAGCTTTAATTGAAAATGCAGCATTAAAAGCGAAAACTGAAGCTATAAATGATGTGCTTGAAAAATCCATAGACAAACAAGCTAATGCTTTGAATGAGATGCGTTCTATTGCCTCTGAAAAATTGGGAGGAGATAGTTTTGCCATTGAGATAATGAATACGGTAGAAGGTCTCACGGAAGACTTTCGATTAGCGGGACAATCTTGGCAAAAGGCATGGCAAGGTGTTTCAGCTAAAATACAATCAGAGGTAGGAGCAAGTAAACTTCCTAGTGATTTTTATGATAATTTGGAAGATTATGTGAGATCTGTGTATGATTCAAATCAACAAATATCTGATATTCAAAAGAAATTCAATCCTTTTTTTAATAAGGAGCAAGCAGATCAAGCTGTAATTGAGAATAAGAAGTATTATGAAACAATGAAGTCTCAGGCTGAATCTTTCCTTAACTCTATTGCCGCAGATCAAAAAAAATTACTTGACACGGGTAAATTTGAAGGGATAGACAAAGAGGTAGTAGAAAGGTATAAAGAGGCTAAAGCTAACATTCAAGAGGCTACAAAGCAATTAAAGATATATGATTCTTATGATAAGCAGAATATGACTGCCCAAAAAGAATACGAACGACAAGCAAAGGAACAAAAGAAGATTCAAGAAAGAATAAATAACGAACTGCTCGAACTTCAACGTCGTAATGAACAATCTCGGATTGATTTGATGGAGGAAGGATCCGATAAGCGCATCGCCCAAATAGAATATGATTACGATCGTGAAATAGAAGCTATCCGTAAGAGGGAGAAAGAGTGGCGTGAGGCTCAAGGGGGAAAACTCACGCAAGAACAAACGGTTGAAATAAAAACAGCCATTACGCAGGCTCAGGCTACCCGTATGCGGTCCACGCAAGAAGTAGAGAACGAGCAGATCGAGGCTCAACGTAAAGCCATGAATGATTATCTTAAGGAATATGGCACTTATCAAGACAAAAAAATGGCACTCGCCGCCGAATACGGGCAAAAAATAGCGTTTGCCGAGACTGAGGGGGAGAAATTGATACTCGGGAAGGAATGGGATAAGCAGCTTTCCGACCTTGAGATAAAAAGTGGCAATACCGCCAATGCCATAATCGCTCTTTTTGGAGACATGAAGGACAAGACTCTAAAGGAGTTGATAGAGATATCCACCAAGGGAAAAGAGGCCTTGGAGTTTCTTAAGTCCGGAGAATGGGATGAATCAAAAGGCAAGGGATTAGGCATAACGCAGGAACAATTCGATCTTTGGTCTGATATGCCTGAAATAATGGATAGGGCAGGGAAAAGCGTTGAGAGCACCAACGAGAAGGTCGATGAGTTGCGACCCGCTTTTGACAAGGTGACAGAAGGAGTGAGGCGATTCTTTGCCGCTGGTGACGACCCCAAAAAACTGACGGAATCATTACAGCTCATTAATGAGGGTGTAAATGAAGTTATGACCTCTGTTCAATTCTTGTCTAATACCTTTGGAAAACTTGGTGATTCGTTCGGAGGTGCTTTTAATGACATAGCGGAAGGTTTAAATATGGCAATGGACGCTGTAAATTCCGCTATGCAGGGTGCGCAAGCGGGTGCGATGTTTGGCCCTATAGGGGCATCCGCTGGTGCTGCTATTGGGGTAGTGACCTCTCTAGCGTCCTCTATCGCTAAGATCCATGACAAAAAGAACGAGAAACGTATACAGAGATTACAAGACCAGATCGATGTGTTGGATGCCTCGTACGAGAAACTAGGCCGTTCCATAGAAAAGGCTTATTCTACGGACGCTTCTAAGCTCATAAACCAGCAAAATAAATTGCTAGAGCAGCAAAAAGTGATCATCCAACAACAGATCGAGGAGGAAAGGAACAAGAAAAAGACCGACGATGACCGGATCAAGGATTGGCAAAAGCAATTGGAGGATATCAACGCTCAATTGGAGGACAATAAGGAGAAAGCTGTAGAGGCTATAACAGGAACCGATGTCATGTCCGCTATTGACGAGTTCGCCCAAGCGTATTCGGAGGCGTGGGCTACAGGAACTAATGCGGCAGAGGCTTCGACTAAGATTGTCCAAAATTTGATCAAGACGGCTATCATTGAGTTCTTGAAGAAGAAATTATCCCCTTCCGTAGAGGAATTCATGAAGAAACTGGCCGATTATATGTCCGATGGTATCGTTTCGCCTTGGGAAGAAGCGGAGTTGAACAAGTTGAAGGAAAAAATGGACGCTGAGGCCCAGAAGGTCTTCGATACGTCAAGCAAGTATTTCCAAGAGGATAAAAATGATAAATATGAGCAGACCGCTACATCCGGGGGTTTCGAGAAAATGTCTCAAGATAGCGCCGATGAGTTAAATGGCCGTTTCACCGCCCTGCAAATGACAGGGGAGGAGATACTGTTGTTCTTGCAAGGCTCCGAGCAATTCTTGAGCCTCTTGTATATAAAGGCCAGTATGGACGTGATATCTGTAAAGATAGCCTCGTTGTATGATGTGGCGGATGAGACTAGGACGATGATCGCCAGTATATATATAGAGTTACAGCAGATCAATGATAATACCGCCAATACCGTGATACAATTGAAAAAAGCGGTGGATAAATTGACAAGTATAGAGACTAACACTAAAAACATGTAGTATGAATGTTGGAGATATAACGAGACGGGCTATTTCGCTAGGGGCTTGCAGTGAATCAGGCAAGGCCACTGACTGGAAGAGCCTATGTTGGCTGTTTTTTTCCCCGCAAGGGCGGGAGTTTTGCGAGGAGAATAATTATCCTTCGTTGGATTTATTTAGAGGCATGGCTAAAAACATAGCTCCCTACGGGATATACGTGGATCGTGATCTAATTGAGCTTAACAATAAAACAAACGTAGGTGTGATAGGTAATACCGTGGCGTATTTGAGTTATGACGATAACACGAGGGTGCATAAGGTGATCTTGATGCACGGGGGCAAGGCCAAGATAGAGGCCGGGAACTACTCCGTGATATTGCTTGTCAATATCGGGGGATGCGAGGTGGAGATTATTAACGACGGAACGGCAAGGATATTATGTTAGGGGATCTATATATTAACGGGAATGACGCATGGGGCACGTATCGTGTCGCCATGGGAGAGGGTTTTATCCAGACCTTGCTAACCCCAGCGGGAAACAAGGATTTCATAGAGAACGAGAGCCGGTTGGAAAACGGGAAGAGGGTCGTGTTCAATAATCCCAAGGTGGCTAGCCGGGATCTTACCCTTACGTTCAACATACACGGGGATACGCAAGAGGAATATATGCTGAATTATAAGGCGTTCGTGGCTGTCCTTCAACAAGGCAAGGTCGTATTGCGTGTTCCGGATCTTGATATGACATTTACCCTTGTCCATAAGAGATCATCAAGCTTCGCCTTGGATCGGAACAGGTTGAATAGTAGGCTATCCGTTAAGTTCGAGGAACCTGACCCAACGTCAAGGGGATAAGTGAAGAGCCGTCCGGCCCTTATTGGCTAGACGGCTCTTCGTCCTATTGCGCTAAAAGATGCGTATTTAAAGATCGGAGGTCGAATCTTCCCGGCTTTGACCTCCCGTTGTTGTATACCGACACGGTCATATGTGGCTTGGGCTTGGTGCCGCTAAATCCGCAAGCCCTCTCCAGCTCGTCGATAAGCCTCTCCATTTTCAAGGATTGCCGGTTGAATCGCTCCATCGCCTTCTTGTCCCTTTGGGACGTTAAAAGCATTTCGTTTAGTATCGTGTTTATGTCTTTCATATTCAATCAATCATTAGTCTTTTATCATTTGCTTTTACTTCACAATAAGTTAAAGTTTTGGCTGTACGCCTTATATCGTACCTTTTAATTTGGTATGTATATACAGTTATTCTATAACCACTATCTTCCCGTCAGATGGACTTCCTCCAAACAGGTGATTGATATAAGCCAAACCTTTTTGAGTGACAAGTATCTTCGTGACAACGAACCCCGGATGGTTATTACGCTCGATGAATTTTTCCTTCATCTCGAAATACCCGGCATTGACAAACCGTTGCTTCGGCTCGTTCCGGTTAGAGAAGAATACGCCTACCTGCCTTAGCTTTTGGAACAGGGTATTGCGCCCGAATCCCAGCTTTAGGATTTTTGCGGCCATCCCGATATCAACTTTGTCGTCGGTGGTGAAGGCTGTTTTAGCGAATGATACATAAGGTTCTTGTTCGGCAGTCTTTTTTTCGAGATGCTTATTTTTTAATTCCAAGCGTTGCTTTTCCTCACGCTCATTCTTTAGTTGTGTGGCAAGACTGATAACAAGGTCTGGGTTATTAATCATTTGCTCCAAAGTAGGCTGTGTGGCAGTCATGCCGTATCGCATTAATTCGTCAAGTTTCTCAGTACACCATAATTTTAAATCAATGTCTAACCATTGGCAAAAATCGACTACTATTAATCTGTGCATCCAAGTACCCCCTCCGTTATGTGATGAACCTGCCTTTGATATAACTAATTGATTTTCAGAAATACCATATTTTCTTGTAATTGCATTAATTAATTGATTTGTAGTAGGTAAAGACAAATAATCATTAGGACGCTTCCCATATATTTTAGCGAGTTGTGTAGCGTTAACCATAACATCATCTTTGATGTCAAAAAGAACATCGTTCCCATTATAAGAGAAAGTCTTGCTCGTGTCGTGAGCTAACGTTACTTGTACGGTACTATTATTCCCGTTCAAATAGTTTTCATTTGTCTGTAGCATGAAATGAAATTATTTGTTATTAATAAAAAAAGAGAAGTCATATCCAATCTTGCTACAGACTATCATTCGCCAAAGGCTATGATACACGGATACAACTTCTCTATATATTTTTAATATAGATGCTTCTAGGGCATAAAAAATGCCTTGGGCGTAATAAATAATAATCTGTAGCACTGCAAAGCTACGTAAACTTTTTATATCACCAAACGAAAATCGTATTTTTTTCAAGGCGGCATCCGCAAAGTCGGCTTTACGACTATCTAGATATTGATCGTATTCAAGAACTACGTGCTTAATACCGTAAGTTCCACCACCTTTACCTCTCTTGGATTTTATAATGTGTGAAAATCCCACATTTAAAATCTTACTTACAGACTTTAAATATTCTTCTGCTTGAGGAAGTCTTTGCCATTGTCTAGGATCTTTATTTTGTGGGCTTCCCGCCAAGATCCACAAGTCGTTCAGAGAAAACTTGTCCTCGTCTCTACCGATTTTTTCTAAAATATTAGCATCATATTTTGCTAATTCATTTTTATTTTTCATAACTTTGTCCCGTTAAAGGATTAATACTATCCTCATTGGTAGCTCGGTCAAGCACTACCTTTGAGGATTTTATTTTGACCGAAGTGGTAGCCGGGGACTTGAACCCCGGTGTATGCCGTCCTACCTGCTTATTACCAGTCTCGCTTGACAAGGTAAAAAGCGAAGGGCAAAGATTGAAGTTGCCTATTGTGACGGTCTGCAACTGGAATCAATGCCCTTAAATATCTTCTTTCGCTACCGTCACATGAGCGATCATTTTCATATCACAAAATTATATATGACAAAATCCGTGGCCTATTTTTTCAAGGCTCGAAAAACCACAATGGAGCTATTGTTGTAAAATCCCTCCGGCCGTATTACCGGAGGGGCATCTACTTCCGATCCTCTCCCCGTCGTTCGAGTTATCCCGCAAGCCTGCAAGTCATGTCGCTAATTACGCTCATGAATCTATCGTAGGTCTTTTTATTCCATTCCTTGTGATCCGGCATCCAGTCATTGAATATCTCCATGTAGACCACCTCGTGAAGTCTGTCCTGTACGGTGACGCATAAACCGCCCGTCTCCGGCATAACGCCTACATTTATATGTACCGGTTTCCTTCCGATCATACACTCCAACGCAATTCTTTGCACGTTCTTCAATACCTCTATCGTTTCCATATCCTTATATTATTAATGCATAGTTATCAATCACCCGAATAAACCCTGTTACCGTAAAGGCTAGCCATACCGACATGAGATAAGACAACATGCTTGCGATACTCGATGCGTCTAGCTTCTTCCTCTGCCAATCTCTTGGCTTTGGCCTCATTATTTTTTATCTCTATCTTGGCATTATCCCATGCTATAGAAAGGCACTTGCCAAAAGACCAAGAGAATTTTCGGTAAAGTCTGAATAATCTCCATGCGTCTTTCATGATCTCGCTCTTGTTGTATTTATGTGTTGCCATTGTATTGTTGTTTTATTTTGATGATGCAAAAGTAAACCTATTTTCTTTACTAAACAATAAAAAGTAAAGAAAATACGATTATTTAAGATACTTTAATAAACCTATTTTCTTTACAACTACATAATAAGACTATATTTGCATAAAAAATATTTATGACAGAAAATACAGATATTTTCAAATTAAGGATAAAGGATATTCTTTCGGATAAGAATATGACGTCAAAAGAACTTGCAGATAGAATGGGCAAGGCTCCTCAGTATATTAGCAATATAATAAATGGCGGCAAGGGGGTTTCTATACCTACACTAATTGAGATTGCTAAATATCTTGACGTAGAGTTTAGGGATTTGTTTGCATCAACAAGACAAACTGATGCAGAAGTAATTGGAGCTGTCCGAATAGGCAACATCACCCATGTAATCAATAGCAAGGAAGATATTAAGAAGTTAGCAGAAAAGTTGTAATTTATTTAGATACTATGTTCGACTACGATTTATTAGAAAAGTGCTGTGTATATAAAAATAATACACTCACATGGTTCACAGAAGAAGTACATCCAGTTGTTTACATGCTAAAAATTGGAGATGATAATTATATAGGCTCAACTTGGAACTTAAAAAACAGGGTAAATAATTATATTACCGCACTTCCCAAAGGCGAATATAATGCAAAATCTGTTCAAAACGCATATAACAGGAATCAATCTATTATCGTATACATAATTGAGAGAATTATAATAGGAGACATAAGAGTTCGAGAACAATTCTATATAAATCTTATAAATCCGACATTAAACACATTTAAAACAACAAGTACAACGAAGTTAGATTTTATGGAAAATCATATTCAAAATGGATTTTTTCAGCTAAGAACTAACGAATGCCTTAAACAGCATCATATATCTCCTAATACAGTTGCTGAAAAATTAGGGATGTCTGCTTATATGTTTAATAAAAAATGCAATATCCGACACATGATTTCCTTTATAAAGTAGCAAGAACAATGGATATACCATTTATAGATTTTTTTACAAATGAGCCATATTATCCACAAGGTGTTTATTTTAAAATTGATGGGAAAGTTTACAAAGCAACTGCTGAATAAGAATCATGGATGCAATAGGCTGTCCAATAACAGAACTCTCCGCATCCCCTTCTGAAGTACAAAAAGAGAATGATGGAGGGTATAAATGCCCTAACTGCGGATATCCATTAAAGATTAAGGTGGAATGATGTTATCTTCAATGATCTCAAAATAAAAATCATGAAAGTTTGTTTTCTGCATACAATACACTACCTTTGCGATACAATATAATACATAAGTAATATGGAAGCAGTAATAAGAAAGCAAACATCGTTCCGTTTACGTGAGGACTTGTTGCAAATATTGCAGGAGCAAGCCAAGAAAGCGAACAGGAGCCTGAATAATTTCGTAGAGAGCACCTTGATGGACGCTGTATACTCCGAGCCAAACGAGGAAACGATAGCGGCGATAAACGAGGCTCGTTCTGGAAAGTATGCCGGGACGATAGACGTAAGCAATTTTGATGCCTTCATGAAATCATTGGATGAGATAGAATGAAAACGATCCATTACAGTACGAAGGCAAAGAAAGACTTGAAGAAGTACCGCAGCAACATCAAGTTGATGGAAGCCTTGTTTGAAGTCTTGGACAAGCTAAAGAAAGGGGAATCCATTCCAAGCAAGTACAAGCCCCATGAGTTGATAGGCAATTACAAGAACTGCATGGAGTGTCATGTAGGCAACGACTTTCTTCTTATTTGGATAGATGCGGTGTCTGACATAGTGGAAATTGTCAGGATCGGAAGCCACTCCGAGCTGTTCGGGAAAAAGAAATGATTTAACATTATCGATGGAAAATGGTAAGGATGAGTAAATAATACCATGATAAGGTGACGGATCGCTGAAAGGCGGTCTTTTTTTATGATCTTCATCGATGTCTCATGAGATAATTTGGATATATAAATCATAACTATGAGGAAGAATTGATTAAAGGCCAGAAAAAGTTGTTGGATATTTTGGTATGGTAGTTTGTTTTTTATATGTTTGCCAAAAATTAATATTTAAACACAAATGTTATGAAGAAAGTATTTTTGTTGTTTTTTCTATTTGTTTTTATTTCAGCAAATGCTCAGTTTAAAGCTACAAAGGATGGATTAACGACAGAGGACGGAAAGCCTTATTATGTTGTGCCAATAGAGGGTAAAACGGCTATGGAATTGTATAAAGGTGTAAATTCGTATGTCCTAAGTAATTATAAAAATCCTGATGCTGTGGCGAATAAAATGGAGGGTGAAATGATCAATATCCATTCATTTGATAATGAAGCTTTTTTGTTGTCAAAAGTAATGGGAATGAGTGTCTACGGAGAGATAGATATGAACTTGGTCGTATATTTTAAAGATAATAGGATTAGATTTGATATACCTGTTATTAATAAAATGCAAGCGGATAAAACATCTGGCGTAGGCAAGGATAAAACGCAATATCATTTTAGTGGAGGTATTGGCAAATTTATGGGAAGTGCATCTTTATTTAATGATAAAGGAAAAGTTAAAGATAAAAAGTTTGTTGAAGGTTTAGAGTCATATGTAAATAATATGATAAAAGAGATATCTGAATCTGCGAAATCTTATTCAGAGGAAGATTGGTGATTAGCATTTATTCCCCCTCTTAAGCCCGTTCCGTCCTTTCGGTTCGGGCTTTTTTATTTCCTCCTACAACAAAATTACAACAATCCCGCCATTGTTTTTTTTAGGTCCGCTTGATTTTTTGCCATCCCCCTTATATGCGTGAACTTTGAGTTCATGATCGAGATTAAGGACATATCTGGTAGAGTCAAGTTGTCGGTATCGATAGAAACGGGTTCGGTACGTCGGTTTGAGTTGATGAAAGAGGACTATGTGAACCTCGTGTTCTCCTTGTCCGATCCGGTACAACTGGAGATCGGAGACAATATCGATTATGAAGGTAGCGTTTTCTGCGTAACTGGCAAGACATATCCGACATTCAACGCATCCACAGGCGGATACGACTATAGCGTGCGATTCGACTCGCATTATTACCGATGGAAGAATCATATCCTATTTTACGATAGGCAAGGTAACAAGGAAGCGTCATGGAGCCTTACACGTGCTCCGGAGGCCCACCTAAGCATTGTCGTATCCAATTTGCGATCTCTGGGATTCAGGTATAACGGCAAGGAGTACCAAGCCGTTGTCGATAGCTCCGTTGACGCTGTCGCCAAGCTCGTGCAATACGACAGCACGAATATCGTGGATGCCCTTACCAAGATTGCCGAGGCGTGGGAGTGCGAGTGGTGGGTAGAGGGTGACAAGATATATATAGGTAGGATAGAGCGTGGCGATCCCGTAGATCTGGAGATAGGTAGGCAGGTAGTGTCCATGCCAAGGAGCCAAAGCCAAGACCTGTTCGCCACACGCCTGTACGCTTTCGGCTCAACGAGAAATATCCCCTCGGGCTATCGCAAGGGGGAATCCGGTACGGTGGTGCAAGGGGTGGTGCAAAAACGCCTCATGCTTCCTAAGGGAACTCCCTACGTGGACGTGGTACAGGGATTGACCGAGGATCAAATAGTGGAGGCGGTCGTTATATTCGACGATATATACCCTCGTAAGATAGGTACGATAACCGAGGTGATACCGAAGGAGGTCACGGAGGAGGGCGAGGACGGGACATCGGAGACATTCACCGTCTATCGGTTCAAGGACTCGGGATTGTCCTTCTCCGATGAATACGTGCTTCCCGGCAAAGAGCTTCGTGTCGTATTCCAGACGGGGCCGTTGTCAGGTATGGATTTCGCCTTGCGATTCAATCCTGAAGGACTGCCGGAGGATGATCCGGAGGCTCAGGTGTTCGAGATAATCCGTAATGACTCCTATGGCCAGACATTGCCGGAAAGCCCTCTTATACCGGGGGCGGGGAACAAATATATCCTATACAATTTTGACACGCAATACGTAAGTGACACCCTTATCCCGCAGGCGGAAGAGGAATTGCTAAGAAGGACGATAGAGTATAAGGGCAAGGTCGTGTCGGACCCTTCCACTTACACATGCGTCCTTAACTCATACTACGCTTCCGGCTACGATGAGAATAATGGTATATTGAACCCGGAAAAGGCGATTGATCTATCCTTAGGTCAGCGTGTCAGGCTTATCAATAAGGCCTATTTTGAGAATGGGAGGGAATCTAGGGTATTGGGTTTCGAGAAAAAGCTTGATATCCCATATGATTCGCCTTCCTATACGGTAGGAGAGAGCGCTGCTTACTCCCGGTTGGGGGAATTGGAGCGTAAGTTGGAGAATATCCAATATAAGGATAACACGTACGTCAACCAAGGTAGCGGTTCTTTCGGGGTGTATATCATAAAGAAAGAGGATACTACCGCCGCCTCGGACGAGAACGTTTTCTCCGCTCTGCGGACATTATATGAGATAAACAAGGTAAAACAGGATAACGACAAACGTTACCTTCGTAAGGACATTCCCGATATCGCCCATGAGGATATTTTATTCGACAAGAAGATAGGCTCCTCCATCTTCCTCGACGGCATGGACGGCAAGGGCTGGGAGATCAAGGCCGATGGTCGTACCATATTTGATGAGTCATGGTTCCGTGGGAATGTTTTATTCAAGAAACGAGTGGGTTCCCATACGTTTATATCCGGTTTCCCTAATGGCTTCGGTTGGGATATTGCTCCATATAAACGGGTTAACTCGGCTGGTGTAGAGGAACAGAAATTCCGTTTAGAGATAGACGATATAAATGTGAGAGGCAGTCTCCGGGTCTATGAGTTCATCGTCTCTCAGCTTCGTGGCGAAAACGACAACGTGATATTCTCAGGGATGATGAAGGTGGAGTATTACGACCATGCGACCGGAAGGATTTACTTGGACACGGGGAACGGCGTGCTCTACAATCCGTTCCGTTCGGGGGATATATTGATGGTCCAACATTTTGGGGGAATGCCGACAGGGGAGAATGATTACAATATCATCAAGCAATACGAACTTCGGGTTGATCAAGTCGGCATCGGTAATTTATCGGACGGTGAAGATCGCTTGGACTGGATTACGTTTGTCAACTTTGCCGGTGATAAAGCCGACATTGCGCAAGGAGATGTATTAACCCGTATAGATAGCGTGGCTGATTCTACCAGAAAGGGTATTGTCAAGATTACTACGATCGACGAGATCGGCGCTCCATATATGGATGTCGTGTATGGGATGAAGACAGACCCCGATAACGCGACCAAGGCACGTATCGGAAATCTTTCCGGGATAAGAACCAAAAACGGTATAGATTTGACCGGTGTTTGGGGGATTTACGGTAACGGGGCTTACTTTGAAAATTCGACCTACATCCTTGATACAGGTAATACGGTCGAGCAGGAATTTTCCATAATGAACGGGAAATTCGAGAGTTCAATCGAAGGCATCAGGAACGATATATCCTTAGAGCCGGGCAATATATTGAAAAATAGCTCATTCTCCCAAAATACGGACTATTGGGTGACAGAGAACTCAATAAGTTTTTGGGGACATGACGGATCGTTTATTTACGCCAATGATTCTTTCCTGTCAGAGAAGAGGGGAGTTTCAGATATTTATCAAGACGGCAACAGGAATGTCTTACGTATCAGAGACTCGTATATCCTCCAGCGGAATGACGTTATAAACATACCGTCACATGAGACCGAGGCGACCGAGTATGACTATTCCTTCTCATTACATTACCGGGTTGTTAAGGCGGGGATATTGACCGTAGGTTTCGAGGGATCAAGCCTTTATGTCTCCATGTCCTTGGAACCATCATCCTCGTATCGTAAGCTTTCGAAAGCGGGGAAATGGGACGAACGTGGCGATTTCCGTATATCTTTCGATGGGGAAATACTGATTTATGGTGTTTCCTTGTTTATCGATAACTTGGCGGATGCCATTATCAGGTTGGAAACAAGGATAGAGCAAACAGAAGAGTCTATCAAGCTGGCGGCAACGAAGGATTATGTGGATGAGGAAACAGGTAAGGTGTATACCAAGTATGATTCTCAATTGAATATTACCGCAGAGCAAATATCGGCCATATCAACGAGGGTGGATAATATAAGGAATGAGATAGACACGGCGGGATGGATCAACACTACGCAGGGAAATACGTTGTTCGCCGCCAAGAGCTTGGAAAACGGCGATAATATCATATCGTATATCAACCAGACGGCAACGACAACCACCATTAAATCGAATAGGATCAACCTTGTGGGAGCCGTTACCTATTCAGATTTAGACTCCTCTTTACAGGATAAGGTGGATGCGGCTGGCGGGGATGCATTGGATAAAGCCTTGGAAGCCTATGAGAAAGCTTCTGATGCCTATAGCATAGCGAATAGCGCAGACTCAACTGCTTCATCGGCTTATAGCAGGGCGACTACAGCCATTACAGACGCCACAAATGCTTTAAATGCGGCGAAGGAAGCCAATACATCGGTCGAGTTACTTCCCGGTTGGGTCAAAGAGAATGACATTATTAAAGCATTGGAAGATAAGACAATCATCGTTAATGGGTATATCGCTACTTCTATGATTGATGTGAATAATTTGTATGCTAAGAAGTTGGCGGCAACAGAGGGGACTATTGGAGCCTTTAAGATAATGTCCTATAAAAGCCTTGAGACAGATGATGCCGACGCTTTTATTCGCATGCACGAGACTGGACAAGTTTTTACCTTTATATATGCCGGGCATGTAGAATCTCATTCCGGAAAAGGGGCGGCTTTGATTGGAATAGCGGATAATAGTGATTCCATGGCATTGTATACAGAAGGAGGTATAACGTTTAAGGGTTTAAGTACGACGGCAGAAAGTTCCTACTGGAAGCCTTTATTAATACATACAAATACTGGAGAGATAAGAAGAAGTTCCTAATATAAAAATAATAATTATGAAAGTGAATTTTCACATAGCATTTAAGAATTCTCAAGGCGAAGAAGCCTTTGAGTGGGTACCTGCCGGAGAGAAAAAGGAGAAACGTTATCAAATGATAGACGAGGTCCTTTGCCAAGGATTATTTGATGGCAAATATATCCACATGACAGGGCGTGATGAAGATGATTCGCGTAGCAAGTTACAAGCATTTGAACTGTATCTGAAGCTAAGGCAAGCTAACGGAGAATTGGATATAACAATCGAGGAGGCTACATTGATCAAAAAAGTGGCATTACTCTTACCTCCTGGAGCGTATGGGCAAATTTATAACATTATAGAAAGGGGAAATTAACATGGCACTATCAACATTATCATCTGTATTGAGAAGCAAATACAAAAACACGGTAGGAGATTATGATATCTCCTATGAGACAACACGGAATGCGGGCGAAAAGGTAACAGAGGTATTGGCCTCGGTCAAAAAAGGAGAGCTTAGGTTCGGTTATGTAAACATTGTGGACAAAGGCAGGAAATCGATAGTCTTGGAAGATGGAGTCTCGGACGAAGACTGCAAGGCTATATTGTCAACCGTGATAGACGATGCGGCAAATATTTTCCTTAAACAAGAATAACATACGATAATATGGCTGTAGGGGATCTTACATTGTCTTCCGGCTTTACTCTAACGCCCGAGGATTTACGTGCGATCGCCGCTGAGAGTAAAAAGATCTTAGCGGAGGAGTCCAAGGATTTAAGTCAGTTCAAGGAGATTGACTCTATATCCTCCGTGTCATCTTTGCCCGGTATTTCCGCTAAGGAGGAATTAGTGAGAGTCCCCATGGCTATACTTAAGGGACTTGACGGTAGGGAGATAGAACTAGCCTCTTCGTCTACGGATATCCAATGGAGGTATGTTGGAAATCCCGGATGGAATGTGTTGGTGGAATTATCCTTGCTAACCGGTCCGAAGGGAACTCCGGGAGATCCTCCGGTCGTCTCTATCGGTACGGTCTCCACCCTTCCTTTTAATAGCTCGGCAACGGCTGGCTTTGTCTTGAGAGGGGAGACCCCAGAAGGTATACCTATTTATGCTTTGGATTTAGGTATCCCACAAGGCAAGCCCGGCCAAGACGGAAATGGGGCGGGGAACGTGTTTGTCCCTACGGATAATATCATAGCCGATAGATATTATATTTTTAAATCCTCCGTTGATAAAAGCGCAAACGGGGATTTTATCGAATTGGACAGCCTTGCCTTTGGTGTAGGTCAAAACTACTCGGGTTACAAGAACGCCGAGATATTCAATGACTATGAGAATAACAAGGCGGCAGGAAATTACGCCCACGCAGAGGGTATGAATACCAACGCTACCGGTCCTAGGGCGCATGCGGAGGGTTACGAAACGAATGTGTTCGCTAGCGAGGGTCACGCCGAGGGCAGGGGAACATGGTGCTTAGGAGCGCAATCGCATGTAGAGGGATTATATTCTTATTGTTTAGGAGATGGTTCGCATGTAGAAGGAGGATCAATAGGCACCCAGCCTTATTTTATTGAAAATACCGTAGGAGGCATAGCGGATCGGCCTATTTTTGATACAGAAGGGGAGGCTTTAAGGACTTTCATAGAAGATTATGGAACCTATAACTCTGAGAATATTGAGCACTCGTTAAGCTTTGACGCTGTATCTCTACTAGAGAGGTTTGCCCTAAACATGTCAATTGGTAGCCGAAGCCACCTCGAGGGATGTAACAATTTTATTTGTGATAACACAAGCCATGTAGAAGGATATAATAATATATGTGGTGATTTGTATTATTCGCATAGTGCACCAATTGTACATAAGGCAAATCATGTGGAAGGATACAATAATGTTCTGTTTTCGGGAAGAAAATATATAGATCAAAACTTCTGTGTTCACATCGAGGGGTATAACAATAAGGTTTATAGAGGATGTTCTTTCTCGCATATAGGAGGAAAAGATTGTGTTATGAGCGAAGGCTCTTCTTCTTCTTTTTGCCATGGAGATCATTTGCTTATAGAGTCAAGTTATGGGGTTTCTTTTGGTCGTTATAATGAGCCGATATTAAATGGGGAAAAAGTTTTATTTTCTTATGGGATAGGAAATGGTCCAAATAATCGAAAAAATGCTTTATCCATATTGGAGGATGGAACGGTCAGTATTCCTAGTATAGAAGATAAAATAAATAATTCTATCGATTCTAATTTTTTATATTTAAATGATAAATTAAATGATAACAACAAAGAACTTAGGGCTATCATGGATGAGCAATCTAATCAGATAAGAGACTTATTAGAATTGCTTCAATCTGGCATTGAAGGGGTAAAGGCCTTCATCGCTGGTAGCGTATTAGTGTTTACTAACAATATAAAGACGGAAGTGCTAAAAGATATTCTTTTTATTTCCGATTCTCAAGTTGTAGCGGAAAATGAAGTCTTGATAATAAAATAAAGATATGGGAACAATAAAAAAAATAAACGTAAATGGAATAGAGTATGATTTGGCTGGTTCCGGTGGAGCCATGATAAATGTTACTTATTCAGAATTAGTATCATTAATTGGTAGTAGTTCTCTTGTCCAAGGAAATAAATATAGGATAACGGATTATGTGACAGAATTTAAGTCTTGGAAGTCCGCCGGTCACCAATTCGATATTGTGGTCGAAGCTATCACGGAAGATAGGATATCGGATAAGGCATCTGCCATGTTACATGATGGAGATATTTATTTCAAAAACAGTCGGTTGTCCGCTTGGCAGATATGGTATGATATTAATAATGATACCAGTCTGTTTCATGAGGCTAAAGAAGGAGGCAAGGGTTCGATATATAGAATGATAGATGAGTTTGGAAATGATGTGTTTTATGATTTCAAGAATCTTTTAACACCAATGACATCAGAAGACAATCCAAACATATCAAGCGATACGCTAGATTTTTATACATTTTCGGTCAAGGATGGTTCCACCGTTAAGGATGCCTCGCTCGGCTTAGATAAAGTCAGTGTTTTTAATAATAAGATAACAATAACAAAAAGCCTTAACAAGGTTCCCTCCATATTTAAGAACTCTGTTATCTCAATAGATAAGCCCTTGATTGGAGGTCAGATTTACAATAATGTAATATCAGGAGGGCTTCGTGTATTGTGTAACAATATGGGAGATGTCAATTCGAACATAATATCTACGTATTGCAACGTGATAAAAAATAACCTCTCATCTTTTTATAAGAATACTATAACAATGACATCTACTAGTGTGAATATAAACGGGGTTATTATTGGATGCTCCTTGATTGGAAATTTTTCGAATGTAACGGTTGAGGGTAATATTAGTTACAGCTTTATCACGGCAGATGGCTCCTTAGTGAAAACGATCAATCCTTTTACCCTTGGATAATATGGAAACTATCCGCATAGGCAACGACATATCCGTCCAGTGGACGATATTGCACGATAATGTTCCCGAACCACTTGAGGGACGGGATTTGAAGGTGATCTTGTCAAACTCATTCGAGAGGATAGAGATAAAGGATTTCCTCCTTGTCGGTAACGTCATAAGATTCTCTTATCACGGGAAGGATCAGGTACATTGCGGGGTTTACACGTTGACGTTATTCGAGAATTATAAGAAAGATGGCATGATGGCCGTTGACGCTTGCGAGGCGTTCAAGCTCATACCGAGATCATGCGGGAAGACTGACGAACAGTCTTGCTCGAATCTGAAAGTGTCCACGGTGGATGTCAGCTCATCTTTTGATATATTGAATAACCCCAAGAACACCCTCGTGTCCGACTCAATCCATAGGATCGAGGCCATTACGCAAGAGGAGTATGACAAGATCGAGACCCCTAATCCAAACATCTTATATGTAATACTATGATTCTGAACGGGGCGATAGATATAAAGTTTAACGGAGCGGACGTAAAGAAAATCTATCTGGGACGAGATACGGTATGGACTAGGGAAGCGCATTTGATCGTTACCCCAACGGCTATATGGCTACAAAGGAGTAATGGTTTTGAAGCGGATGTGAATATAATATCAAACGTTTTATGGGACGTCGAATAGTAAATAATTAATAAAAAATTTTAGAAGTATGGCAAAACCTAGTTGGTTGACAGTAAGCCCGATGTCTGGATCGGGTAATGATACGCTGAGGAATACAGCGACGGTGTATAAGGGGAGAAAGACGAGATCTGGGACCGTAACGGTTACCGGATCCGGTGTGGCGCAACCCAAGACTTATAAGGTGACGCAAGAGGCGGAACCCGAGTATATATCCATAGATAACGGGTCGTCGATGGCGGCAGATAAGACAGGAGGAAAAGTCACTGTCAATGGGAAATCCAATTCTGCCGCCTTGTCATTCGCGTGGGTGGGAGAAGCGAAGGAGGCGACGATCTCCCCCCAGTATACCGCAGGTGGTAAACCCACTAATAATACGGAGGCGATCGAAGGAGATCCGGGAGCGACAGGCGAGGTGGTATGGTCTGTGGATCTGACCTTGCCGGCCAATACCACGATAGAGCAGATAGACAGGACCCTGAAGGTATCCAACGGTAGCACCGTTCAGCAGCAGATCGTGATTGAGCAAACAGCCGGAGACGCTAACTTGTCGTTAAGCGAGACAGATATAACGATCCCTGCGGATGGAAGCGCTGTTACCGTTCTTGTTACCTCCAATACGCAATGGGCGGTATCTTGACCCCTGCCCGGTATGGAGAAAGTGATACCATGGGGCGTAGGTGGAGGGAATCTCCACCTTGCCTATACAGGGCGAGATAATGGCGAGATCGTCATCACGAGTGACACGGAGAATTATACGGGGACGGAGCGGTACGAAGTATTGACCGTGGCGACCGGAAACGGAGCGGTCAAAGAGCGGCTTACGGTACGTCAGCCTAGTCGCAAGGCTTACGTTGACGGAAATATATTGGTGTTTACCCTTGCGGCGAATGTCTCGGTATCGGGAGGTAATTTGGTGATCGAGGATACGGGGATATCGGTAAGGGATGATGTAATATTTATTTGATAAAAAAAGGATCGGAAGAATGGAGTTTTTTAAGATGATTTGCAGTATGAGGGAGCTACTGACTGTAGTCGTGTTTGAGATGTTCATCGTTATGGTGGCGATGGGCTGGGATTTCGCCTCGGGTTATTACAAGGCTAAATTGAGGGGCGAGGAGCGTAATTCGTACGGCATGCGTAGGACAGTCAGTAAGTTCATACTTTACGCTGGTAGCGTATGTATAGCGTGCGGTATAGACTCGGTTTGCTACGTGTGCCGGTTCTGGGAATTTATCCATCTGCCTTTCTTGACCAATGTCCCGGTCGTATCCTCGATAGTGACCGTATTTATCTTGATAACGGAGGTTAGGTCTATCTGGGAGAAGGCTGACGCCAAACAAAGGAGGCAGGCGAGTAAGACAGCCGACATGATCGGTAAGGTTGTAACGCAAAAGGTTTTGGAGGACGCTTTGACAAACGCTTTATCCAATGCCATGAATAAAAAGAAGAAAGGAGAGTAAAATATGGGGGAAAATAATTTACCTCGTGGGTATCGGAACAACAACCCGGGAAACATCCGGATCAACGGAGACTTGTTCCAAGGTGAGATACGTCCGAGCAAGGACAAGTCGTTTAAGCAGTTCGAAACTATGGCCTATGGCTATCGGGCGATCTTTAAGATCCTGTCGAACTACTATAACAACTATAAGCTTGACACGATTCGCAAGATGATAGGAAGATGGGCGCCTCCGGAGGAGAACCATACCGAAAAGTATATCCAGTTTGTATCCGATTACGCCGGTATCCCGGCTGATGATCCTATCAACATCAACGATCGTGAGCAGATGATCCGGATCGTGGCCGGGATGAGCAAGGTTGAGAATGGGAGAGAGGCTGATATGTCGGATGTTATTGCGGGGTGGAATCTGTTATGAGAGCATGGCAGGTTATATTAATACTAGTGTGCTTGGTAGCCAGTTTCACGGCTGGCTACCATATCCGGGGGGATGTGGCTAGTGATTCGATATCCAAGACCGACACGTCCGCCAAGGTGGATACGATACATGACAGCATCCCGTACCCGGTCTATGAGACACTGGTACAAACAATACCTGAGCCGTTCCCTATTTATATCACGTTGGACGGTGACACGGTAAAGGAACCTGTATATGTTCCGGTACCCATAACCAGCAAGGAGTACAAGACGGATGATTACCGACTTTCAATTTCGGGTTACAAGCCTAATCTTGATTACATCGATGTATATCGCAAGACTGAGTATATAACCAAGACGATCACCCCACGTAGATGGGGAATAGGGGTTATAGCGGGTTATGGGATCGGTAAGAATGGCTTGTCACCCTATGTCGGGATAGGCGGGTTCTATAGGATTTGGTGAGGCTTCCGTGGCTCACACCCGGGAAACCTCTGATAATAGAATGAATGCGTTATATGAATAACAAGGGCTGACGTTTTTTTGTTCATGATAATTTATTAGTTTGATGGTGACTTCGTGAGAACGAGCCGGAAAGGGAAGATAAAGAAAAAGAATCTTCCCTAAATAATCGGATCGGAAGTTTGATTATTTTTTCATGCCACGCACGACGGGAAGATTCTTATATGTCTTTCTGCCGTGCATTTTTTGTGCCCGGCTTTGATAGTAAAACAAACCACGAAATAA
>ERZ791920.529-NODE-529-length-33993-cov-22.276563_pt1 | contig 33993 bp, 32 predicted proteins | sample MGYA00510136_ERZ791920 | MGnify/ENA primary metagenome ERZ791920 (study PRJEB30046, sample SAMN00792066) | human gut metagenome | study: EMG produced TPA metagenomics assembly of the A metagenome-wide association study of gut microbiota in type 2...
CTTTTGTAAACCCCTTTTTGACAATTTTTTTATCTTTTTTACATTATCGGCAAATCTTCTACATTATTTGACTATCGGAATGATTTTTGATATCTTTTTACCATTACTTACCTTTGTCTTAACATATACTGCTCTTTATCCCTCTATATATACATATATATGTAATAAATAAAGAAATTGATTTTTTATTTCATGGCTCTAAACCTTGGCTCTTCTATTGTCTTTTTATATAACTTAGAACGTCCGTATTTATTCAAATTGTACAAATTTCGTAAAATTTGTTTTTACAGACTGGACTTTTCGCAAAAATGTGTTATTATAGTATATGTAAAGCGATATAGTTTTGACATTTAGCTACTTAATGTTGCTGCTGTACAACTTTACAAATTGCAAATACCGGGAGGTTTAGTTATGAGTTTTGACAGAATTATCGCCATTACAAGACAGTATGGTTCAGGCGGACACGATATCGGTAAAGCACTTGCCGAGAAGCTTGGTATATCGTTTTATGATAAGGAGCTCATTTCTATTGCCGCTAAAGAGAGCGGTGTATCTCCCGAGGTATTCAAGCATGCTGATGAAAGAGCTACCAACAGTCTTTTGTATTCATTGTCTGTGGGACTGTACAATTACGGTAACAACTTTTCTTCAGTGGGCGACCTGCCGGTTAATGACCGTCTTTATATTTTACAGCACAAGATTATCAAGCAGCTTGCAGAAAAGGAAAATTTCGTTGTTGTCGGTAGATGCGCCGACTATGTTCTTAAAAATAATCCGAAGCTTGTGAAGGTATATATTTATGCTGATCTTGATAAGAGAATCAAAAGAGCTGTTGACAGACAGGACATTGACCCTGCCAGAGCCAAACAGGCAGTTTTGAAGGCAGACAAGAACAGAGCAAATTACTATAGTTTTTATTCAGGGAAAAAATGGGGTCTTGCAGACAACTATGATTTGTGCCTTAACAGCACTAATATTACAGTTGATCAGGCCGTTGACATTATTATAAGTTACATCAATATTTGTGACTCAAATAAAAAATAACACTCATATTCGAGCATTTCCTGAATATACTATATTGTTTTATTAAGGAGGTGTACTATATGAAATTCGTCATTATGGATCTTGATGATTTTATCTTTGGTAACGAAGAATGGCACGAGAGCGAAAGATAATCGCTTTTCGGACAGAATTTTAATTTATTTACCGTGATTTTTTATCATTGACATAAAATCAAAAAAGGGGCGGATACTCAATCAAAAGTATCCGCCTTTTTGTTGCCCCTTAAAACGAAACGAGGGCTTGCATTAATATTGTATGCGTCAAAATCGCAATTATTCATTGTTATTTATAAAAGAAAGCGGATCGGCGTACTTGCCATCAATCTTCACTTCAATGTGTATATGGTTTTCGTCCCCTGCCTCAAAGGGGACAGCGCCGATTGTACCGACCTTCTTCCCGACATCGATTGAATCGCCCTTGTTTACATCAACCGAACCAAGTCCGCAATATCTGCATATGACATTGTCGGTTGAAATTTCAACGATTTTGCCGAGCATTTTATCCTCACAAACATTAGTAACTACTCCGCCCGTCATTGCGGTTACATCATCGCCGAGTTTACCGCCGAAATCAACTCCCGTGTGCGGTTTCCATACATTCAAAGTTTTGAAATAAACACTTTTTTCGCTGTACTCACGAACAACATTGTTTGAATTAAGCGGATAGTTCAGGCTCAAATCTGTTGAAAGCATTGTTTCAAGAGCGTTTTTTGAACTTTCTGTCGGATTTGTTGACGGTTCTTCGGTTGCCGCAATGGTAGGAACTTCGACATCAAGCTTAACCTCGGGCAAGGTTTGGGTTACACCCGTGACATTTTCATTAACCTTAACCTCATTGCTTTGAGTTGTGGCAGGAGTTTTTGCACTTGGCACTGATAATGTATTGTAGGTTGAGTACACCGCCATGCAAACGGCAATCAGACAAATTGAGCAAGCCGTGTAAAATCCGATTTTTTCACGGCGACTGCGTTTTTTCTTTCTGTTGTTATAATAATCGCTCATAAAAAAGCACCTCCGTTTCTATTATTGACTGAGGTGCTAAATTTATACAGTTGTATATACAAAAATCCCTCCCGAAAAACGAGAGGGATAAGTTTGTTTTTAAGTATCAATTAGTATCAATTATACTTTTCTGCAAACAGCATTGATTGACTCCGGAATTTCGCTTTCGTCAGCAGAAATAAGGAGAACAATGTTAGTTGATGCAGTTTCGGCAAGATCCTGAAGCTTCTTTGTGAAGGTTTCAAGGCCTGCAAGAGCCTCCGGGCAAATCTTGAATGTTGAGTCAACGAGAATGTCAGTAACATCATAGTTGCCTGCGCAGATACCGCTGATAAAACCGAAAAGCATGTCATAACCGCTGATGAGATACTGCTCTGTATCAATAAGTCTTGCCTTATGTGTAACATCATATGTGAGCTTTGAGCCTTTTTCAATTACAACAACATTGCCTGTTGAAGCGGCAACAGCCTCGTTAGCAAGAGAGATGAGCTTTTTAGTTTTGCCTGTTCCTTTTTTACCGATAAGTAAAGTAACCATAATTAGTTCCTCCGTTGTTATACTTTATTAAGAAATTATCCGAGTCTTGCCTCAAGAGCAGCCTTCTGATCCTCATAGCCCGGCTTGCCGAGAAGAGCGAACATATTCTTCTTGTAGCTTTCAACACCCGGCTGGTTAAACGGATTAACACCGAGCATATAACCTGAAATAGCACAAGCCTTCTCAAAGAAGTAGATGAGATAGCCAAGCTCTGATTCGTTCATTTCGGGAACATTAAGAACAATGTTCGGTACACCGCCGTCATTATGAGCGAGAACTGTACCCTCGAAAGCCTTCTGATTTACGAATCCCATTGTCTTGCCCGAAAGGAAGTTAAGACCGTCAACATTTGTCGGGTCTGTACCGAGAGTAACTTCTTTTTTACATTTATCAAAGAGAACAACAGTTTCAAACATTGTGCGTCTGCCGTCCTGAATGTACTGACCAAGTGAATGAAGGTCTGTTGAGAAGATAACGCTTGCAGGGAAAATACCCTTGTTATCCTTGCCTTCACTCTCTGCAAAGAGCTGCTTGAACCACTCTGACATCATTGTGTAAGCCGGCTCATAAGAAACCATAACTTCCATAGTTTTGCCCTTGCGGTAAAGCATATTTCTGATTGCAGCATATTTGTAACAATCGTTTGTCTTTAAATCATCGTTGTCAAATTCTTTCTGAGCTGTTGCGGCACCCTGCATAAGAGCGTCAATATCAGCACCCGAAACTGCGATAGGAAGAAGACCTACTGCTGTGAGAACCGAGAAACGGCCGCCTACATCATCCGGAACAACAAATGTTTCGTAACCTTCTTCGTCGGCAAGAGCCTTGAGTGTACCCTTGGCCTTGTCAGTTGTGCAGTAAATACGCTCTCTTGCGCCCTCTTTACCGTACTTCTTTTCGAGCATTTCACGGAACACACGGAAAGCGATGGCAGGCTCGGTTGTTGTACCTGACTTGGAAATCATATTTACGGAAACATCCTTGCCCTCGCAAAGCTCCATGATTTCTGCAAGTGCAGATGAGCTGATTGAGTTACCTGTGAAGAAAATCTGCGGTGTGTCCTTGCAGGTAAGGTTGTAGTTCTGTGATGAAAGAAATTCAATAGCTGCTCTTGCGCCGAGGTAAGAACCGCCGATACCGATTACAATGAATACATCAGTATCTTTCTTGATTTTCTCTGCACACTTCTTGATGCGTGCGAACTCTTCCTTGTCATAATCTGTAGGAAGATTGAGCCAACCCAAAAAGTCGTTGCCGAGGCCGCTGCCGTCATGCAACACCTTGTGAGCTGCTTTAACTTCGGCAGCAACACCGTCATATTCGTGTTCGCCGATAAAATCACTTAAATACTTGTCATTTAACTTTGTTGCCATTTATAAATTCCTCCAAAATTCCTATAGCGAAAATAGAATCGCAATAAGTATCTTTGTTGTTTTATTATACTATAATATGAGCGTTTTTGCAAGGTCAATTTGTGAATTTTTAAAATAAACCCGCATTGTTTTTTACACTGCTTTTAATAACAATGCACAAACGCTTGATTTTCCGACAAAATCAAAGCGAAATCAGTGAAGCGAACACATATTCAAGCAATGCGCCGAAGCTTGTTTTTTGAACAGAATCGCCTGCACAAATATCAAAGCTCTGCACCTTTTTTGAATTTACAAGATATGTAAGCGTACCTATCTTTCTATTCTTTTCGACGGGAGCGTCAATCTTGTCGGGCATGTCGATTTCGGTTGTAATTTTAGCACCGTTTCCTTTGTCAACCACTATTTTTGAAGAAACCTTACATTCAAGCTTTACGCTGTCGGTCATACCGCCGTTCACTTCAATGCTTTTCGGCATATCTTCGGGAAGTGTTAATTCTTTTACAGAAACATTTGCAAAGCCGTAATCAAGAAGTGCCGCCGCATCTGCAAATCGCTCTTTGCCTGTTTTACAGCCGAGAACAACACTTATCAGCGAAACATTTCCCCTTGTTGCGGTTGCAGACATACAGCAACCCGCATCGTTGGTTGTGCCTGTTTTCAATCCCGTAATTCCGTTATAGGTTTTCAACAGCTTGTTCGTGTTGACAATCTGAGTTTTACCGCCACGAAGATTATCGAGCCAAATCGATGTGTAGTCAAAAATTTTCTCGTGTTTTGTAAGCTCTCTTGACATAAGCGCAACATCATAGGCAGAGGTTATATGCCCCTCCTCATCAAGTCCGTTGCAGTTTTTGAAAACGGTATCGTTCATTCCGAGTTCTTTGGCACGGCTGTTCATTTTTTCAACAAAAGCGTCCTCGCTTCCGCTGATATGCTCCGCAAGCGCAACCGCCGCATCATTGGCAGATACAACAACCGTTGCCTTTATCATATCATCCGCACTCATGGTTTCGCCTTTTTCAAGCCAAATGTCACTTCCGCCCATTCCTGCGGCGTGTTCGGATGCCGTAATTTCATCGTCAAGGCTTAATTTTCCGCTGTCAACAGCCTCAAAGACGAGCAAAAGCGTCATTACCTTTGTTACGGACGCACACGGTCTTTGTTCATGCGGATTTTTCTCAAAAAGGACTTTGCCTGTTGACGATTCCATTAGCACGGCAGACGGAGCTGATATGCTGTCCGCACTGAGAGCATTCACTTTTAATCCGACAAACGGCGACATTAAAAGCACAGCACACAATGTTATTGAAACAAATGCCTTTCTTAACATAAAAAACACCTCGTTCATTAATATGAACAAGGTGTCGAATGTATGTAATAATCAGTTAAGATGTTTTCCACAGTTAGGGCAAACATCTGTGTTGCCTGTGATTTTTGTACCGCATGTTGTGCAAAATCTTACGCTATCATTGCTCTGATGAGGCTGATAATTGTTCTGAACAACAGGCTGTTCAGGCTGAATCGGCTGTACAGCCTGTGCATACGGACTTGTGTAATTCTGTTCGGGTGCATTAGAATTTTTAAACTTGTCAAAATCAATATCCTTTACGAAAGGATCATCATTCTTGCCGTTGAGCTTGTTATTAATCTGAATAACATTCTTAACGAGCAGAACGAAAAGCATCATAAATTCATAGGCAAGTCTTACAAGGATAGGACCTAAAACAAGGATAAGCAATCCGGCAAGGAATGTCATGCCAAAGTCATATCTGCCTGAGAACCAAGTAAAAATGCCTGTGAGCATAACATTGATTGTTGAGAAAATGTAGAGAACCTTGAGAACCTTTTCAAGAAGAAGCCCTTTAAAGTTGCAGATATCATGAACAACCTGAAAAAATTTCGGAAGTCCCTCTCTCCTTTTTGCAGGAACAACCAAAACTACCAAAAGAATTGTCAAGATGATTGAAATGATTACAGCCACCAAGCCAAGTCCAAAAGATGTTCTCGCTACGGATAAACCATAACTGTTAGAAAAATTCATAAAAATACCTCCGTTTGTTTTTGACACTATTATACAATTTCTGCACAAATAAATCAACAAAAACAGAGGTATTTAATACATTTTTATTTAATATTGTTCAATAAGACAAACTGCGTGAGCGGAAATGCCCTCAAGTCTGCCTGTAAAGCCGAGCTTTTCCTCGGTAGTAGCCTTAACGCTGACGAGAGAAATATCAATTCCGCAGGCATTGGCGATATTTTTTCTCATTTCGTCAATATGCGGTTTCAGCTTTGGCTGTTGAGCAATAACGGTTGAGTCGATATTGACAATTCTGTAGTTATAATCGGCAAGCACACGGCACACCTCTTTCAAAAGAAGAATACTGTCTGCGCCCTTATACTTTTCATCTGTATCGGGAAACAGCTTTCCGATATCACCGAGAGCCGCAGCACCGAGAAGTGCGTCCATAATTGCGTGAACAAGCACATCGGCATCCGAATGACCGAGAAGTCCGAGTTCAAAGGGAATCTCTGTACCGCCGATTATCAGCTTTCTGTTCTCGGCAAATTTATGCACATCATATCCGTGACCGATTCTCATATAAATCTCCTTTGCACAATCAACCCTGTTGTCTTGACTTGAGAATACTCTCGGCAATCACAATGTCAATCGGGGTTGTCAGTTTAATATTTTCCTCATTGCCCTTTACAACAAGAACCTCGCCGCCCATGTTTTCAATCAGCGAACAATCGTCTGTAAAGTTGATGATATTATCGCCGGCATTTTCAAGAGCAAAGCGGTACAAATCACGCTCAAAAACCTGCGGTGTCTGAACGGCACGGAGCTGTGAACGGATAGGAGTGCTTTCTATATTATTGAAACCGTCAACAACCTTGATTGTATCTTTTACGGAAGTTCCGAGAGTTGCCGCACCCGTATCAAAAGCCGCCTCAACAACACGCTCGATTTCTTCAACGGTAATAAGCGGTCTTGCACCGTCATGAATAGCATAGTATTTGGCGTTTTCACTGCACGCACCGATTCCGTTACGCACGCTGTCGGCACGGCTGTCACCGCCCTTGACAAGTTTTGAAACCTTATTGAAACTGTTAAGCTCGATAATTTTATTGATTCTGTCGTTATCCTGTTCACGGCAGACAATTACAATTTCTTTGATAAGGTGGCATTTTTGGAATGCCTTCAGGGTGTATTCAATTGCAGGTCGTGACAAAAGCGGAATAAACTGCTTGCTGTCGGCAATTCCCATTCTCACAGAACCGCCTGCCGCAACAATAACCGCAGATACAAAAGCTGACATATTCAACCCTCCGTAAATTTATTTTGCAATTTTATGTGTAATTTCTTTTAAAGAAAATTAAATCTTATCAAGAGCCTGACTGATGTCGGCAATAAGATCATCAACATTTTCAAGACCTACCGAAAGTCTGATAAGGTCGGGTGCAACACCTGCCTCAATAAGCTGTTCATCCGTCATCTGACGGTGGGTGTGGCTTGCGGGATGAAGAATACAGGTCTTTGCGTCTGCAACATGAGTTTCAATGTCGCATAGCTTTAAGCTGTCCATAAATTTAACCGCACAATCTCTTCCGCCCTTAACCGCAAAAGAAAGTACACCGCATGAGCCGTTCGGAAGATACTTTTCAGCAAGTGCGTGATATTTGTCATCTTCAAGGTCGGGATAATCAACCCACGCAACCTTGTCATTAGCTTTGAGGAATCTTGCAATTTCAAGAGCATTTTTGCAATGCCTTTCCATTCTCACATGAAGACTTTCAAGACCGTTCATAACATAAAAAGCATTCTGCGGTGACTGGATTGAACCGAGGTCACGCATAAGCTGAGAAGTTGCCTTTGTAATGTAGCCGAGCTTGCCGAATTTTTCGGCATAGACAATGCCGTGATATGAATCATCGGGAGTTGTAAGTCCCGGATATTTGTCGGCATATTTCAGCCAGTCAAAGTTGCCGCTGTCAACAATTGCACCGCCGACAGAAACACCGTGACCGTCCATATATTTTGTGGTTGAGTGAGTAACAATGTCAGCACCCCACTTAATCGGCTGACAATTGACAGGAGTTGCAAAAGTGTTGTCAACAATAAGCGGAACACCGTGTGAGTGAGCAAGTCTTGCAAACTTTTCAATGTCAAGAACAGATACGGTCGGGTTGGTTATTGTTTCACCGAACATTGCCCTTGTGTTTGGTCTGAATGCCTTTGCAAGCTCTTCTTCGGGAAGATTCTGATCGACAAAAGTAACATCAATGCCCATTTTCTTCATTGTAACACCGAGCAGATTATATGTACCGCCGTAGATTGCAGACGATGCAACAATGTGACTGCCTGTTTCGCAGATGTTGAAAAGTGCAAAGAAGTTAGCCGCCTGACCGCTTGATGTGAGCATTGCGGCAACACCGCCCTCAAGGTCGGCAATTTTTGCGGCAGTCATATCATTTGACGGGTTCTGCAGACGGGTATAAAAATATCCGCTGTCCTCAAGATCAAAAAGTCTGCCCATTGCGTCACTTGAATCATACTTAAAGGTGGTGCTTTGATAAATGGGCATCTGTCTTGGTTCACCGTTCTTAGGCACATAGCCGGAATGCAGACACTTTGTTTCCTGTTTCATTGTAAAAAAACCTCCGTAATTTTATTCATTTTAACTCATTATAAACTCATTTTAACTAAATATTAACTCAAAATCGGATACCGAACTATCCGAAAAATTCTTTAATAAAATTCATTATTGCATCTGTGCCGAACACAACGCCTGCAACTATAAGCAAAAGCAGTAATGCGCTGACAATTCTTACGGTTGTACGCTTTGCACCCGTCATTTTCTCAAACTGCTCGTCAAGCGTTTCTCCGTCATTCTCGGTGTATTCAACATCTTCGTCAAGAATTTCTTCGCCCTCAAGCTCGATTGCGCCGATTCCGACACAGGTGTCGAATGCCTTTTCATAAGCCGAATACGGAACATAGACATCATAGGTCAAATCATCATAACCCGTGTATGCCTTAATGCTTTTGCTGTACTTGTTTTCCATACATTTTTTGATTGTAGCGTCACACGGAACGGTGCTGTCCTCAAGTGCGGCTTTAACTCTCTGCAATTCAAAGCCCGATGCCGTGAGCAGATACACGGGAGTGTTTTCATCGGTTATTGTTTTAAGCTGAGCCTTGCAGGTTTTGCAGACTGTTTCTTCATCATTATGCAGTCGCTTGCATTTTGAACAATATTTCATAGACAAATCCTTCGTTATTTCATTTTGTTATCTACAATTCTAACACAAAAAGACAGCACGAGCAATACCCCACGCTGTCTTTATCCATAAATTTTTGTGCAGTTTTGTTATAAATTTAATTTTGTATCAACGGTCTGTGACCGCCCAAAAAGTAAAAGTGCAAACATTACGGTAATACAAACATTATAAAAGGAACAAAAATAATACCATTCTGTAGGGGCGTACCATTGGGCGCCCGCGAGTAACGGCACAGAATTTATGATAAATACGATTATATAAATACCGCAAAGATAATGCCATTCTGTAGCGGCGAACCGCAACATTCATCATACAGAAAAAACACCCGATCATACAATCGAGTGTTATCTCTAAGTTAAATACCCATAAACATAAAATGGAAGTATTAGACTAAATTAAAATGTATGTTTTCTTTTGAGAACAAACATAACCGCTGCCGCCAAAATCATAACTGTGGCAATAATTGCAGGAATTGCAAAGTTGCCTGTTGCAACAACACCGTTGTTGGCTGTGCCGTTTGTGCTGTTGTTATTGTTTGCATTGTCATTTGTTGCAACATCACTTGTTGCGGATGAAATGTTACCGCTCGGCTTTTCAGGCTTTGCAGGAGTGTCCTCTGTGCTTACAGGCTTAATTGACGGGTTAGGATTGTCAACTGATTTTGCTGTGTAGGTAATTCCTTCATCATCATGCCCAAGAGCTACAGTAAATTTGTAATTGCCCTCATCTCTAACAGAAATGCTTACGGATTTATTACCGTATTCGTCTACATTCTCTACTCCATACATTGCAAACCACGGCGCAGAAGCATACATCATACTGCTGTCAAAAGTTACTGTACCGCCCTTTTCACCGTTTGCGTAATAGAAAGTAACTTCCATTCCGTCAATATTATTTGAAATAGATTTCTTAGCATCAAGTTTAAGTGCTAATTCCTCATTATTAGCCAAAATATCGTTTAAGCTACAAGTATAAAGCGGTTCTGTAAACACTCTGTTTGGAAGCTTTGTTAATTCATATCTTACAATAGTATGTGGATCTACCTTTTTCTCGGCAGAAAATTCCGCTGTAACCACTGTATGCACTTCTTCCTCTTCATCATAGGCATACTCATATGTTATATAAAAACTGAATGTATCCTCATTTTCAGAACTTATATAATAGTCTATTTTTCCCTTATAGCCGTCAATCTCGGCAATCGGCGGAACAATACCGCCCTCGCTGTCAATGCCGTCACAGTTTACATCATATTCTTCACCGTTGCTGTAAACAATGTGCAACACAACATTGCTCCAAAAAGTGCTATCGGTAATTCGATTTTTATTAGATAAGTTTTCATTAACAGTAACGCTTTCGGGTGCTTTTACAACTTCCATTGAAACAGGATATACCGTCTCTGCTTCATCACTTGTTGATGCATTGCCCCAACCAAAATCATCATCGCCCATTTCGGTTGCAAATGCCTGAACAAATACTGTCTGCACAAGACATACCGCCAACAAAGCAGACAGCAAAATAGTAATAAATTTTGAATGTTTTCTCATAATTTCCTCCATCGTTTATTGTTTTATCTGATATGCAAGTTTAATATTTTTATTTTAAACACCATTCCCCTCTGAATAATTATTTAAAAATTAACCCAAAATACCATTGCCGTTTTACTGCATTTTGCGGTATATTGCAATACAACAATCTGCGGTATGCTATACTGTATGCGAGGTGAATTCTGTGTATAAAAGAATCAGGGAACTGAGGGAAGATGCCGACCTCACGCAAAAAGAAGTTAGCAAAATTCTGCATTGTTCACAACAGGTTTACAGCAATTACGAACTTGGTCAGCGTGATATCCCCACCGCTGTTTTGATTTGCCTCGCAAAACATTATCACACCAGCACCGACTATATTTTGGGGCTGACTGACAACAAAGACTTACCGAATTATACGCACAATTAAATCGGCAAGCTATTCGTCCCGAAGATGTTCTTCGGGATTTTTATGACATTAGTTTACTGCATTTTGCGGTATTTGTCAAGATATATACAGATAAAATATTATTTTTATTTAAGCAACGCTCTTATTTAAGGTGAATTAAATTTTTCAAAGTAATCATCAACTCGTATTTTCGGTTCATTGGACACTTGTGCAAATAATAATACACAATTTATGATAAATACGATTATATGAGTACCGCAAAGATAATGCCGTTTGTTTCCTCATTTTTCAGACAATTATATTTTAGGACAATTTGTCCTAAAAGTCAATAGGTTACTATGTACTATTTTATAATTTATTCGGTGATGAAATGAAACTGAGAATAAAAGATTTGCGTGAGGACAATGACCTTACGCAAAAAGAAATTGCAAAGGTTCTTATGTGCGACCAGTCGCTGTACTCAAAATATGAACGGGGCGAAAGAGAAATTCCCCTCTCCCTGCTTATTAAACTTGCCGACTGCTACGGCACAAGCCTTGATTATCTGACCTGTCGCACAGACAATCCAAGCATAAAATAACAGCCGTTTTGAAAATTTGCATTTCAAGACGGCTGTTGTTCTGTTATAAAAAAATTGGCTGATGTTGTTTTCCCTGCAATGCAAGGGTTACGCAATCTTCAAGCTTATCAAAATCAGCCACAAGCGAATTTGGTTTCTTGATGCAATCGTCCTGTTTTAAAGGAACGAAGTAAATATTTTTAGTGTTAAGAAGTCTGCCGATGTTCTGTGCCGACGCACCGAGAGCGTCATTTGTTGCAACGCACAACAGCACAGGTCTTAAAATTCTAAGATGCGACTTTGCCGCCATTGTTACCGCCGTGTCGGTAATTCCAAGCGACAGCTTTGCAAGCGTGTTGCCCGTACACGGTGCAATCACAAGCAAGTCGCACATTTTTTTAGGTCCTATCGGTTCTGTCTGCACAACCGAGTGCAGAACAGCTTTGCCCGTTATTTCTTCTGCCCTCTTTACCGTTTCCTCCGCTTTTCCGAAACGAGTTGATGTTGAAAAGGCATTTTGCGACATTATCGGAATAACATCATAGCCTGAGTCAACAAGCCTCTGCATTTGCGTAAAAGCCTTTGAAAAGGTGCAAAAGGAACCGCACATTGCAAATCCTATGGTTGCTTTTGTCACCTGTAAACCTCCTTGATGATGTCAAATACAGTAGTTTTTATAATTTCTCCTGCCGTTTTCGGAGCACATTTTCCGGGGAGCGACAATGCCCTAACGGCATAAATTCCGAGTTTTTCGGCGGTATCAAAATCAACCCCGCCCGGCAGGGACGCAAGGTCTATAATAAGGGTGTTTGTGTCGGTATTCATAAGAAGTTCCCTGTCAAAAATCAACTTCGGAATTGTGTTGAAAACAATGTCAAAGTGCTTCACCGTTCTGAGATTTTCCGTATTAAGTGCATTGTAGCCGAGTGCTTTTACATATGCAAGGTCTGACGGCTTTCTTGCACTCACGGTAACATTTGCTCCGAGAAGTTTCAGCTTGTGAGCAAGGATTTTTCCGATTCTGCCGAATCCCGTAACAAGACACTTACTGCCCGAAATCGTTCCCTCATATTCTCTCATTGCACATTCAATTGCGCCCTCTGCTGTAGGCAATGCGTTGAGAATTGCAAAATCATCTCTTGCTCCGTAATCAAAAATTTCACCGTCGGAAAGCCTTGGATATGCCTTTAAAAATCTGCTTTTCATCGTAGTAAAAACAGGCTTTTTAAGGATAATTTCAATATCGTCACCGTCAAGCAAAATGTTCTCGTTTGAAAACGGCGTGTTAAGACTGCCGTCTGTCCTTATTGACGGCAACGGAAAAATCAATGCGTCACTTTCCGTAATTGCCTTTTTAACATTGCAAAGGCTCAATGAACCGTAGCTTTCAAGGCTGTCAAATCCGCCGAGCAAAACATCGTAACAACTGTCAGAAATTGATTTTGCAAGAAAAAGCTGTCGCTTGTCACCGCCGATTATGCCAAATGTTCTTATGTCGCTCTTTTTCATACACAACACCCGTAAATCAAGTTATTCTCTACACCCTCATATTATGCCGAGTGTTCTTGTGTGTGAAACCGTGAAAAGAAAAAGGACAGCAAAAGCTGCCCAAGTTCGGCTATTCGGAAAGATTGTCAAAAGTTTCAAGAATTTCAAGCGAATCGGCGGAATCGAGATAAACATAATTGAAATCACGCACAATATTCCACCCCTTAACATAAAAAGGTGCAAGGCTTGAATAGCTCTTTTGCATAACCTCATAAGCAAAAGTTATTCCAAGGTTATCTTCAATCAGTTTTGACATAAGTGTAAAGTGGTTTATGCAGGTTACTCTTGCAAAATGCTCTGTCGTTATGTTATGTTCCGATAAAACCTGCTCAAGAATATTTCGTGTTCCAGAACCCTTTTCACGCAAAAAAAGATGTTCGGTAAAAATGTCATCAGGCAAAATCGTTTTGTTTGCAAATCTGTGATTTTTACTGCATACACCGACAAAATTTTCCGAACGATAAACTCTGCTCAAAAATTCATTGCTGTCAAAAAAACCTTCAATCAACGCAAAGTCAAGTTCGCCCTTTTTAAGTCTGTCAAGCAAATACCTTGTGTTGTCAATCTCAATTTCAACATTATATTCGGGCAACTGCAAAAACTTTTCAACCTGTTTTGGAATAACATACTCGCCGATTGTCTTTGTTGCACCAAACCTTACAAGCCTTTTTTCGCCCGACTTCATCTTTTCAAACAGCTTTTCTTCCTGATACATAACCGACTCGCAATATCTTTTCAGCAACTCTCCCTTTCTCGTCAATCTCAGGCTGTGTCGGTCATAATCAAACAGCTTGCAACCGTACTGATTTTCAAGAAAATGTATATGCTGGGTAACAGCAGGCTGCGTCATATTAAGCACCTGTGCAGTCTTTCTGTAATTCATAAAATTGCAAAGCGTCAAAAAAGTTTTAACCCTATAATCAATCATATCACACCTCTTTGATAATTTTTACTTATCATATCATTTTAAACAATAATTAGATTTTATCATACTTTCGTGTTATACTCAACAGGCAAAATAAAATCAGGAAGGGTAAAACAATGAAATTCATCAAAACAAACCTCGGCGGAGTCCTTGTATGTGCCGTCATTGCGGCATTTGCGGAACTTTTCAGCACTATTCAAATCGGCTCATTTTCGTTTTCGCTGATAGGCGCACCTGTTGCGGCAATTATTACGGGAATGATAATCACACTTTTAGCACCGAAATTTTCTGCCAACAAATATTTTTTGGGCGGAATAAAATTCACCTCAAAAAAGATTTTGCAATGGGCGGTAATCATACTCGGCTTTTCGCTTAATCTCGGCACAATTGCAAGTGTAGGCGGTAAGAGTCTGCCCGTGATTGTAAGCACAATTTCAACATCTCTCATAACGGCTTTTATTGTTATGAAAATTGCAAAAATCAAACCTAAAACAGCATGTCTTATCGGGGTAGGTTCGTCAATCTGCGGCGGTTCTGCAATTGCGGCAACCGCTCCGGTAATTGATGCCGATGACGAAGAAATTGCACAATCAATATCGGTTATCTTTCTGTTCAATATTCTTGCGGCGCTCATTTTTCCGACATTCGGACACGCTGTCGGCTTTGGCACGGAAGGCTTTGCGGTGTTTGCAGGAACAGCTGTAAACGACACATCGTCCGTAACCGCAACCGCCGCAACTGCTGAAAAAAATCTGGAATGCAAACGGTATTTTGTCAACAGCAGTAACCGTAAAACTGACACGCACACTTGCGATAATTCCGATAACACTCTGTCTTGCAATTTACAGAACACACAAGGCAAAATCAATCGGAGCAAAAGGTTCATCATTTTCATTCAAAAAGATTTTCCCCTGGTTCATCCTCTTTTTTATCGGAGCGTCACTTGTATCAACACTTGTCGGATTCATTCCGCAATGTTCTTTTACAGAATTTTACAACAACGGTTTTGTACCTCTGATGAAATGGCTCGCAACATTTTTCATTTCAATGGCAATGGGCGCAATCGGACTTAACACAAACATAGTAAAACTGATAAAGAGCGGTGCAAAGCCGATTATCTTAGGATTTTTCTGTTGGATAGCAATTTCCGCCGTATCAATCGGAGTGCAACAGCTTACGGGAATTTTTTCATCTAATCTGTGACAAAAAAGACAGCCGAATTTTTACACACGGCTGTCTTTTATTTTCTGCATACAAAAACTCCGCTCTCAAGCGAAAGCGGAGTTTGATTTGATAATTTGCCGTAGATAAAAATATTCTTCTCCAAATGAGGTTACGGTCTGAGTCCCATTCCGCCCTCGAGGGTTATGGTTTCGCCGCTCATATACTTGAAATCAGGTGATGCAAGCGCAACGCAGGCACGGCCGATTTCTTTTTCGACATCACCAAAATGTCCCATTGGCGGCACTTTTACATTCGCCTTGAATGCGTCGGGATAAGCCTGCTCAAATTTTTCAAGCTGAGCAGTCCATGCAAGCGGACAAACAATGTTGACATTAATGCCGTCCTTGCCCCATTCATTAGCGGCAACTCGTGTAAGACCTCTTATGCCCTCTTTGGCGGCGGCATATGCGCACTGACCAAAGTTTCCGAAAAGTCCTGCACCCGAAGCAAAGTTTATAACCGTTCCCTTTGACTTTTTAAGGTATGGATAGCAAGCCTTCATATAATAGAAGGTTGCGTACAATCCCGAATAAACAGCAAGGTCAAACTGCTCTGTTGTATGATCAGCAAGCGTAATACCCGACGCAGAAGCCTGAGCGTTGTTAATCAAGACATCAATTCCGCCGAATGTTTCAATAGCTCTGTCAACAACATTCCGAACAACCTTTTCGTTATCGCCGTCCTTGCTGACATCAGCCTGAACAGGCAACACATTTACTCCGTAAAGTCTTTCGAGCTCTTCTTTGGCATCATCAAGCTTTTTGACATTTCTGCCTGTAATGACAAGGTTTGCACCCTCTTTTGCATAAGCAACAGCAATGCCGTAGCCGATTGAACCACAGCCTCCGTCGCTGAGAACAGCCCTTCCTCCGCCTGTAATAACAGCGGTCTTTCCTAATAAAAATCCCATTAATCCATCCTCCTTTTGGTAAAAAAATATGCTGCAAGAATACAAATATTCTCACAGCCTTATATTACCAGTTATTAAGTTTGGCGTCAATCGGGTAATGCTATTATACGGAAATATTGGGTTTTGATTTTGAATTAATCTTTTCCTTTTGTAAATTTTCTTTTGCAGTATTAATAGATGCAACCAATATTCTGCGAATAGTGCCGCATCGGTTATATAAATCAATTGTATTCTCACGATTTATAATTTCAGATTTAACAAATAGCTCTAACCAATATTCAGTTTCATAACATTCTTTAAGTGCAATTTGCAGTTTGGAAATAAAATCAGGTTTGCCATGAGCATAATTTGCCTCACGGATATTTGCACCGATACTTGTAGCCGATCTTTCAAGTTGATTTACAATAGAATAATGTCCTTTTATATCATCACACAGTTTGATAATTTTGACAGCAAAATCAGTTGATAATTCTCTAAGCTTTGATTCAGCCATACGAACCTCTTTTAATTTATAACAAGTGAAATATACTTCGTATGTGAAATAATACTATTGTATTGTGAAATTTTCTGCTTACGCAGAAAGTGAAATAAAATAAATCCTTTCACGCCGTCAGGCACTTCACATGGAAAATCCATATTTCACACCGATAGGTATTTCACAAATCCTTTTGGATTTATTTCACTGAAAAAAGTTTGATAATTTTTTACAGCAAAATCAGTTGATGGTTCTCTAAGCTTTGATTCAGCCATACGAACCTCTTTTAATTTATAACAAGTGAAATATACTTCGTATGTGAAATAATACTATTGTATTGTGAAATTTTCTGCTTACGCAGAAAGTGAAATAAAATAAATCCTTTCACGCCGTCAGGCACTTCACATGGAAAATCCATATTTCACACCGATAGGTATTTCACAAATCCTTTTGGATTTATTTCACTGAAAAAAGCACTTGCTTTTGCAAGTGCTTTTTTCTTGGCGGAGGACAAGGGATTTGAACCCTCGCGCCGCGTTAGCGACCTACTCCCTTAGCAGGGGAGCCTCTTCACCACTTGAGTAATCCTCCGTGTGAAGTTTAAATTCACTATAAAATAAAATGGCGGAGAGGAAGGGATTCGAACCCTTGGTCCCTCGCGGGATCACTAGTTTTCAAGACTAGCTCCTTAAACCACTCGGACACCTCTCCGTATGCTCATCTTGCCTTTCAGCATTTCAGCAAGATTTATTCTAACACATGTTTCTCCATTTGTCAACACTTATTTTTAATTTTTTTGAATATTCAGTAAAATAAGAAAATTTCCCAATTTCTTGACAAATCGCAAGCCATCATATACAATAGTTATGTTATGTGCCAATAGCTCAGTTGGATAGAGCGTTCGCCTCCTAAGCGAAAGGTCGGGGGTTCGAATCCCTTTTGGCACGCCAAAAACTCCGCCGGAAAACCCAGCAAAAGGCAGGCTCACATAAGGATACTTTCAAAAAGTGACCGATTGAGAGTAGCACAACGCCACAGAGTTTTAAAACTCTGTGGCGTTGTGCTTTTTTATAGCTAACAGGAAAATGAGTCCGTACCAAGCGATATTCAGCCCTTCAATTCCGAAAAGATTTTCTATTGCATATCGGTTCAAATCCTTGTTTCCTCGATTTTCTCAGTCTACCCGCAGCATACGGTAACCGACGCCGATATGCGTCTGAATGTATTGCGGACCGTCCTTTTGCGGCTCCAGCTTTTTGCGCAGGGTCGCCATAAACACCCGCAGAGAAGCAATATCGTTTTCCCAGCTGCTGCCCCAAATCTGCTGCGTGATATAGGTGTGTGTCAGCACCTTTCCGACATTATGAGAGAGCAGACACAAAAGCTTGTATTCAATCGGGGTAAGGTGCAATTCCTCCCCATTTAGATAAGCGCAGCCGGCGGCATAATCGATTTTAAGCTCGCCGTTTTGAAAAATGGGAGAATTGGTATCGCCGCTTGCCTGCAAAAGCAACAGTCTTCTTTGCGTGACACGAAGCCGTGCCAAAAGCTCCTCTACGGAAAATGGCTTTGTCAGATAGTCGTCCGCCCCGGCATCCAGCGCCGTGATTTTGTCTTTATCCTCGCTGCGTGCACTGATCACAATAATGGGCATATTTGACCATGAGCGGATGCTTTCGATCACCTGTGTGCCATCGATATCCGGCAGACCCAGATCCAGCAGAACGATATCCGGGTTATGTGAGGTCGCTTCTATAATAGCGCTGTGTCCGTTCTCCGCGGTCAGGTAGTGGTAATCGTGAGCCTTTAGCGTTGTTACGATCAGATTGCGGATGGGGCGGTCGTCCTCCACGACGAGTACAAGGGGTTTATTCATTAAGAGTCACCTTGCTGAGCGGTAAAGTAAAGGTAAATATGCAGCCGTGCGGTACGTTATCTGTAAGCGTCAGCGTTCCGCCGTGCAGCTCTACGATAGATTTACACAGGGTAAGCCCGATCCCGAAGCTTCTGCGGCTGTCTGCGACGGTATTTTTTCCGGTGTAAAACATCTCAAAAATATGCGGTTTCATATCGTCTGCAATTCCGTTTCCGTTATCGGTGACTCGGATCACGGCATCCCCGCCCTGTTTTTCCGCACTTACGCAGATCTCGGAGCCTTGTTCGGTATATTTCAAAGCATTATCAATAAGGTTGACAATGACCTGCACGATAAGCTGTGCGTCCATACGGGCAAGGATCAGATCGTCGCACCTTACCGTCACCTTGTGTCCGACGGATTTTTTCTTCAAATGCGAAACGGCTTCGTTGACCACTTCGTCCACAAGCTGGTCGGTAAGCTCCAGCTTCAAGCGTCCGTCATTCAGCCGTGTAACATACAGCAGATTTTCCACCACGCCGATCAGCCATTCGGAATCGTCATAAATATCTTTATAGATCTGCTGCTTGGTTGGTTCGTCCAGGCAGCTTCCGTTATGCAAAAGCGTGTCCGCATTACCCGAAACGGAGCAAAGCGGCGTGCGCAGATCGTGTGAGATCGACCGCAAAAGGTCGGCGCGCAGCTGCTCGCTTTTTGCAAGATCTGCCGCCCGTTCCTTTTCGGCGGCGTTGTGAGCATTATCCATTGCCAGCGCACATTCGTTCACAACCGACAGTACGATGCTGCTCTCAAATGAATCGGGCTTTTCGGGTTTCATCGGTATCCCAATTACACCGTAGACTCTGCCACCTGCACGGATCGCAAGATAAAGACATTCGGATTTTCCAAACCGTGCTGTCGCTGCTCCTGCACGGTGACCGTTTTGAAGCACCCATTCTGCGGTCTTCCGCTCTGCATCGCTTAGCAGCTTTTCAGCGTGTGTATCCTTTTTTTCGGCATACATCCGCCCGGACAACATTCCGTTTTCGCCTTTCGTATAGGCAACAATGCTTCGGTCAAGCAACCGCGAGAGCTGCATACAGGTCACGCTTAAAACATCATCGTTGCTTTTTGCTTTTTGCAGCAGACGGTCAGTGTCAAACAGCACCTGCACACGGAACGCAGAGCGAGCCGAGAGCCTTGCATGATCTTTCAGCTTCGAGGCAAGCGTGCCGGTGAGAACGGAAGACGCCAGCATAACTGCAAAAGTAACGGGATAGCCTACGGCATAGGTCTGAAAGGACAACCTGGGTTCGGTAAGGAAAAATCCGAACAATGCAACACTTAGAAGTGAGCCTGCTATACTGCAAAGGTATCCTTTGGTCAAAACGGAGATCATCAGCACACCTAGGATGTATACCGTAACGATATTGGTATCGGGAAAATCGAGATGGTCGAACAGAAACCCGATTGCCGTACATACAGCAAGTGCCAGGACGGTCACGGCAATATCCCGCAGCGACGGTATCTCTGCACCAAAGAACAGACGGCGTCTGTGCGACTTTGTGTAGTTCAGTGCGTCGGGAATAATATGAATGTCAACATTGGGGGCGGAGGAGATCAGCTTTTCGGTGAGAGTCGGTCTTCCGAACAGCCCTCTGCGTCTGGCACTGCTTTGCCCGATCACGATTTTTGTGACATCGGAAAGCCTGACATATTCCGAGATCTGCAGCGCTACATTCTCGCCGTGCGTCATAACGATCTCGGCGCCGAGCCTTTGCGCGAGCTGTATGTTCTGCGAAAGCCGGGACTGATCCTCATCATTTATGACCGTATCCGTCTGCACATAGATGGCGGTAAATCTTGCATGAAGAACCTTAGCCATCTTTGCGGCGGTGTGTATGATCCTTGCATTGGACGGCGAAGAGGATAGGCAGACAAGGATATGCTCGTCTGTATCGAATTTTGACTGTTCGGTTTGTACTTTCATCGGTTTCACCGCCCTTTTTATTTTATTATTATACAGTAAAACTGTAAAAAAATCTACCGCAACCTAAAAATCATTCTTCTGCCCATCGGAAAGAATAATATCGACATTTCCGTGCGTTTCACGAAAACGGCGGATCTCACATAATATTTCACTTTCGGACAGTCCATGCGGCAGCAGGACTTTGGAAGGCTCGCAGGATTCGTTTTCCTTTAACAATGCCTTTCTGTTTTCTTCAAGAAATCGATCCAGCCTGCTCATAAGATAAAATCCGAAAACAAATACGGCAAGCAGGCTGACAATCAGCAATAGCTCAGCCATCCTCATTCACCTCTGTTAAATACGAAAACACTTTTGCAGTTCTTTGTAAGCACCGAGAACCAAAAGAGTGATCTTGTCCGTAAAAACGGTTTCCGGTGAAACTGCCATATTGATTTTTCCGTTCTCCTTGGTTGCCATAATATTGATGCTGTATTTTCTGCGGATATCCAGTTCTCCGACGGTTTTGCCGATCCATCCCTTCGGCACCTCTACCTCAAAAATGGCATGAGCCTCACCAACCTCAATGTAATCCCGAATGTGGTCGGCGGTGTACCGAATAGCAGCCCAATTTGCTACCTGTTTTTCCGGGTAAATGACCTCGTCCGCTCCGTTCCGCAGAAGGAATTTTTCCTGCACATCACGCTCGGCACGGGATACAACTAATTTTGCGCCGAGTTCTTTCAGCAAAGAAGTGGTTTCCAGCGAGTTTTGAAAATTTCCGCCGATGGTGACAATGCACACATCAAAGTTTCCGATACCGAGCGACCTTAAAAACTCCGTGTTTGTGCTGTCGCCGATCTGTGCATTGGTGACGATCGGCAGACTTTCATTGACTCTTTCTTCGTTGATGTCTACCGCCATCACCTCGTGTCCGAGCTTATTCAGCTGCAAAGCAATATGCTTACCGAATCTGCCGAGACCTATTAACAATATGTTTTTCATAATATAGTAACTCCTTTATCCGACTGTGATTTTTTCGAGTGGCAGCTTTGCTCCGCTCTGATTTTTGTTGGAAACCGCCGCGTAAATCAGGGTAAGTCCGCCGACTCTGCCGAGATACATCAAGACGATCAAAATAAGCTGAGAAAGAACACCGAGCTGCGGTGTGATTCCAAGGGTAAGCCCGACCGTTCCGACAGCGGACGCCGTTTCGTAAAGGCAGGTGCTAAGCGGCAGACCTTCTGCCGTGCTGATAACAATGCCGCCGACAAAAAACAGCAGGAAATACATTACGGCAACGGCTGCGGCGTTTTTCACTGCCGAACCGTCAATGCGCCTGCCGCAGACTTCGGCATCGTCCTTTTTGCGACAGACGGAGAATGCACTCAGAATCAGAACGGCAAGCGTGGTCGTTTTCATACCGCCTGCCGTGGAGCCGGGCGAGCCGCCGACGAGCATGAGCAGGGTCATAATTGCCTTGGAAGAACCGGTCATAGCGGGAAGATCAGCAGTATTGAAACCGGCGGTTCTCGGTGTGACAGACTGAAAAAGCGACGCAAGAATCCTTTCGGCGAGCGGCAGCCCCGTAAAATCGCAGAAGAAAAAGAATACTGCGGGAGCGATAATGAGGATTGCCGTTGTTACCAATATGACCTTACTTTGCATACGGTATTTTTTGAAATGCCACTTGTTTGTGTAAATATCGTCCCAGGTCAAAAATCCAATACCGCCCACAATAATTAAAAGCATAATTGCAATGTTTATCGCCGGATTTCCCATGTATCCCGTAAGTGACGGGTATTTGTTTTCGGCGGTGCCGAGTATGTCAAAACCGGCGTTGCAAAAGGCGGAAACCGAATGAAACGCCGCCATCCAAATTCCCTTAATACCGTAGTTTCCGCAAAATGTCGGCAGCATGACGATCATCCCGATAAGCTCGATCAAAAAAGTTCCCCGCACAATAAAACGAGTCAGGCGGACGATCCCGCCGACCTTCGGGGCAGAGATGGCATCCTGCATGGTACTGCGCTGCATCAGCGATATTTTTCTGCCGGACAGCATAGCGAAAAGTGCCGCAACTGTCACAACACCGAGCCCGCCTATCTGAATCAGCAGCAGTATTACCGTCTGCCCGAAAGCGGACCAATAACTGCCCGTATCCTGCACGACCAGCCCCGTAACGCAAACGGCGGAGGTTGATGTGAACAGCGCCTCGTGAAACGGCGTAACAACTCCGGCAGTCGATGAAAACGGCAGCATCAATATCAGCGCTCCAAGCACTATGACGCCGGCAAAGCCCAAAACGATCAGCTTAAAGGATGACAGCCGCTTTTTTCTATGTGTAATTTTAGGCATATATACTTCTCCTGTTTCTACTTGTTTACAAAGAGTATACCGTGAAATATAAAAAAACGGTGTAATGATTCGGCACTCTGTATTAAGATTGCATTAAGGCGATCATTCTTTAAAAAAACAGCGCAGAGCATAGCAAACGGCACAGACAAAGGTGGATCGTTTGTAACCGTTGTGCGGCTGAAACAAAGCTCAAAGCCACTCTCACAGAACAAAAAAGGCTCTGTTCGAACAAATTAAAAAACGGATGTAGAAATTACGACCGGAATGAGCTACAAGCGTTCACAAACGGATTTCGATTTGCATCGCGGCTAGCGTTTCAGGCTTTTCTCCAGCAGTATCAAAGCAACTCATAAATAGCTATATATAAATGTAAAAGGACGTTCCGTTTGGAGCGTCCTAATTTTTCCTTGCTTATGTTTTATTTGTGTTTTGTTTTGTTTGGGATTGTCGGGCATATCAGTCATTTTTGACATTCTCACAAGCATTCTTCTATGTCTTTTCTTCCTCTTTCTCTGTCGTCAATATTCATAACAACACTAAAACAGGAGTGTCACAATGCGTGGTACTCCTTGATTTTATGCGGATATTTAGAAATACTTAAAAATCGTAACGCAGAATTTCACAGTTTTTAACACCGAAATCTGCATACTCCTTATTTGTCATATCGTTAAAATATGAGTTGACAACTCTTGCAATGCCGTTGTGTGCAACTAAAATACAAACCTTTCCGCTTGCTTTCACATCATCAAGCAGATTGTAAATTCTTTGTGCAAGGTGCAGCATAGACTCTCCGCCGTCATAACGGCTGACGAAATCTCTTTTGGCAATGCGAAATTCTTCGCCGTCTCTTGGCGTTCCCTCATATTTTCCAAAGTTTTGCTCGGTTAATCTCGGCTCTGCTTTTGCAGGAATTCCCGTGATTTTCGAAATGTGCTTTGCGGTTTTTTCGGCTCTCATAAGCGGAGAATAGAGGATGATATCTGCTTTTATATTCTCTGAAAGAATTTTCTTGCCCGTTTCAACAGCCTGTTCATGACCTTTTTCCGTGAGGTCAATATCCGTTGAACCGCAGATTTTATTTTCAACATTCCACACGGTCTGTCCGTGTCTGACAAAATACATATGTCCCATAAGCGTTCTCCTTGCAGTTTTTCTGAACACTATTTTAATTGAGCCGACAACGAAAATCAAGTTACAAAACAAATTTTTTGCAAATAAATTGACAGCGGCAATGTCAGCTGATATATTTGATATGTACAGTTCAAAATTAAAAACGGAGTGATTTGTATGAAGAAAACTTTGATTGTAATAGATATGCAGAACGATTTTATTGACGGCAGTCTCGGTACTGATGAGGCTGTGAAAATTGTGCCTAATGTACGCAAAAAGATTGAGGAATACCGTTCAAACGGTGATGAAATTATTTTTACAAGGGATACTCACGGTGAAGATTACCTAAGCACTCCCGAGGGCAAAAAACTGCCCGTTGTGCATTGCGTAAAAAATACTCACGGCTGGCAGATTGCAGACGGACTTGATGTTCCCGATGCAATCCATATTGACAAGCCGTCATTCGGCTATACTCATTGGGATAAATTCTGCTTTGAAAAAATCGAGCTTGTAGGACTTTGCACCGATATCTGCGTTGTGTCAAATGCACTGATTCTAAAGGCACTTTTCCCGAACGCTGAAATCAGCGTTGATTCGGCTTGCTGTGCCGGCGTAACCCCCGAAACCCACAATTCCGCCCTCACAACAATGAAAATGTGCCAGATTGATGTGGTGTAATAATGGTTTGAAAATTCAAACTTTATAAAAAACAGTAATGGCGAACCGTGTTCTCTGCTACAAGTAAATGCATAATTATACAAATACGGTCGGGAAAATTCGGTGTATTGTTTTACACCTGTCTTCCCGACCGCATTTTTTATTATTACCTATTTTTAAAAATCATTCTTCCATTTGCTTGCCGAGGAATGCGGCGGCTGTTTGTGCAAGCTTAATTTCGGCATTTGTCGGGATTTTGGTCTGTTCGCCTGTGAGCATAACTACCGCACCCGAAACATCTCCGGCGGCGATAATCGGATAGATTACCGATGCATAATGTTCAATGCCCTCAATCGGCTGAATATCGCCGAGCGTCTGCTGTGTTGCCGAATAGGTTTTGCGATTTTCCATATATCCCTCAAGTACGGTTGTTACCCTGCGCTCAAGAAATTCACGCTTTGAAACTCCTGCGGCGGCGATTACATGGTCACGGTCTGTTATGATTGTCGGCATTGAGCTGATTTTGGCAAGCACATCTGCGTATTGTGACGCAAACTCCGCAAGCTCTCCGACAGGCGAATATTTTTTAAAAATAACCTCGCCGTCCGTTGCGGTATAAATTTCGAGCGGATCTCCCTCACGAATACGAAGCGTCCGCCTGATTTCTTTCGGTATAACCACTCTGCCGAGATCGTCGATTCTTCTGACGATTCCTGTTGCTTTCATATTAAAAACTCCCTTCGGACAATTTTGCCCTTTGTCTGATACATATTCAGCAAATTATTTGCAGTAATATTGTTTGATTCATACAGTTTTTTATACCGAAATTTTCTTTGGTGACATATTTTTACAACATATAAAAAATATAACTTTATCACGATTTAGTTAATCGTAACCAACTAAATTGCAAAATAATCTTGACTTAGCAAAAACAGTGGTTTATAATTTAGTTAATCGTAAATAACTAAATCGTATATGAGTAATTTGCAAACGCTCAGAGGTGAGAATTTTGTTTATAGGCAGAAAGAATGAGCTTTTACAGCTTAACAGATTGTATAACAGCGGAAAATTTGAATTTGCCGTCATATACGGTCGCCGCCGTGTGGGGAAAACGGCTATCATAAACGAGTTTGTCAAGGATAAAAACGCAATTTGTTTCACAGGAGTTGAAACAAATGCAAAGCAAAATCTTGAAAATTTGAGCGAGTGCATTCTTGAATTTTCAACAGGAATGAAAACGGATACTGCTTTTTCAAACTTTCAGTCGGCACTTGATTATGTTTTTAAATTGTCAGAGAACAAAAGAATCGTCCTTTGCCTTGACGAATATCCGTATGTAGCAAGGGCATCAAGAAGTCTTGCATCAACACTGCAAATGTTAATTGATAAATATAAAGACAGTTCAAAGTTGTTTCTTATTCTCTGCGGTTCATCAATGTCGTATATGGAGGACCATGTGCTTGCATACAAAGCACCCTTGTATGGCAGAAGAACGGCTCAGTTTAAGATTTTGCCGTTTGAATTTTGCGAGGCTTGTGAGTATTTTAACGGAATGTCTTCTGAAGATAAGGCACTTGCCTACGGGCTTGTGGGAGGTACACCGCAATATCTTTTGCAGATTAACAACAAAATTTCAATAGAGGATAATATAAAAAATATTTTTCTGAATCCTGTATCGGCTCTGTATGAAGAGCCTAACAATCTTTTGAAACAAGAGGTAAGAGAGCCGGCTATTTATAATGCCGTGATTACGGCAATTGCTACGGGTGCGTCAAAAATATCGGAGATTTCAACAAAGGTTGGAGAAACCTCAAGCACTTGTGTTGCTTATGTCAAGAAACTTGTTGCTCTCGGAATTGTAAGAAAAGAAGTGCCGTACGGTGAAAAATCCACAAAGAAAACAATTTATTCTATTGAGGATAATATGTTCAGATTTTGGTATCGTTTTGTGCCGGAAAATTCTTCGATAATTTCAAGAGGTGCGGTTGAACTTGCGTACAGTCGAATTGCACCGTATTTGTCGGATTATATGGGTGCTGTGTTTGAAGAAATCTGCAAGCAGTATTTGTGGAAAAGGTTGCTGAACGGTGATTCCGAAATTGATTTTACGGATATCGGCAGATGGTGGGGAACAAATCCAAAAACAAGGCAACAGGAAGAAATTGATATAATAGGCTCGGCAGATAAAAATACGGCTCTTTTTGGTGAATGTAAGTGGCGTAATGAAAGTGTTGACCTCGGTGTTCTTGAAACGCTTGTTGAACGCAGTAAGCTTTTTAATTTCGACAAAAAGCATTTTTATATTTTTTCAAAATCCGGTTTTACAAAGGGTTGCATTGATAAGGCAAATGAACTCGAAAATGTCAGCCTGATTGCTTATGATGATATTTTAAAATATAATAACGAAAATTAAATGTAAAAATCCCCGTCGGAGAAATCTGACGGGGATTTGACTTTGTTGTAAGCGATTATGCTTTTTGGGATTTTGAGGTGATTTTGTCTGCGATTTTGGTAACTATGACGCAGAGGATGATTGTGAAAACCATATCGGGCAAGGTGTTGCCGACGATAATGTCAACATTCATTAGGAAACGATATGCCGCAAAGCCTGCAAGCCATACTATGATGTTGCAGATGTCAACGGCTTTGTTTGCTCTGTCTTTTTTGAGAATGAAAAAGTCTGCAATCTGAATGGCAATCATCGGAGCAAATACCGAACCGATGAGATAGAGAAAATCGGTAATGTCATCCATAGGATAAACAATTGCGGCGATTACACCTACTATTGTTACTGCAACGGCAACATATTTTCCTTTGAGTTTTGAGAAGATTGATTCGCTTGAAATGCCTGCCGAGTAAGCATCAAGGAAGGTTGTTGTAACTGTTGAAAGAATTACAATTACAAGACCTGCAATGCTGAGTCCTGATTTAAGCATGATTTTTGCAATATCGCTTTCGCCTGTAAGGATAGATGCACTCATACCGATTATGTACATCCAACAGCTTACCGCACCGTAAACAAGTGTGCTTGCGAGAGTTGCCTTGAACGGCTTTTCCGCCTCTCTTGTGTAGTCGCTGATGAGCGGTAACCATGAAAGCGGCATTGCTACCGAAAGCTCAACTGCCGCACCGAATGACATTGAGTCATCGCCTGCCGCACCCATACCGTTGCCGTTTCCGAAAATAAAGAAACACATCACGATTGTGAGAATGAACAGTGCCGCCATTGCGATTGTGTTGAGCTTGCCGAGGTTTGAAATGCCGACAAGAATCCAAAGCACAATCAATGCGCCGATTACAATACAGGCAATCCACCTGCCTGTGTCGCCCATATTCAGAATACTGTTCACGGAAAGTGAGCCGTCATAAATCATAATGGCTGTCCAGCCGACAAGCTGAATAACATTGAGGACAGAGAAAAGAAGTCCGCCCTTGTTGCCAAAGCTCATTTTTACGGTTTCCATTGAGCTTTTACGGCACTTACCACCGATGAGTCCCGCACAAAAGAGCATTGCACATCCGATTATGTGACCGATGATTACGGCTAAAATGCCCTTTTCAAAACCTAACGGAGCAAAGTATGTACCTGTGAGAATTTCGGCGATTGAAACGCCTGCTCCGAACCATATCAAACTGTTTTCAAATACACTTGTCTGCTTTTTCATTGCTCTGCCTCCGAATTTTCTTTTGTAAATTTACTTTGAATGTCAAAAGCGTGGTTCATGGGACCGCTGCCTTTGCCGAGGTCAAGCATTGCCGCAAGTGCGCCTGAAATATAATCCTTTGCACGCTTTACGGAAGCGTCAAGGTCAAAGCCTTTTGCAAGATTTGCGGCTATTGCACTTGAAAGTGTACAGCCTGTTCCGTGTGTGTTGGGATTGTTGATTCTTTTGCCGTTGTACCATGTGTAGGTGCCGTCTTTAAAGAGCAAATCGTTTGCATCGTTAATCTGATGTCCGCCCTTGCAGAGAACCGCACAACCGTACTTTTCGCTGATTATTTCAGCGGCTTTTATCATTTCTTCCTCATTTGAAATTTTCATTTCAGAGAGAACTTCCGCCTCCGGAATATTCGGTGTAAGAACTGTTGCAAGCGGAAAGAGGTGCTCTTTGAGAGTGATTACCGCCTCGTCGCTGATAAGCTTTGCTCCGCTTGTTGCCACCATAACCGGATCGACAACAATATTTTTTGCATCGTACTTTTTCAGCTTGTCCGAAATTGTTTTTATAAGGCTTGATGAAGAAATCATTCCGATTTTTACGGCATCGGGATAAATATCCGTAAAGATACTTTCAAGCTGTTCACCCAGAAATTCGGGTGTGGATTCCATAATTGCCGTAACGCCGGTTGTGTTCTGTGCGGTAAGTGCGGTGATTGCGCTCATGGCATAAACACCGTTTGTTATCATAGTTTTGATATCCGCTTGAATACCGGCGCCTCCGCTGCAGTCACTGCCAGCGATTGTTAATGCTGTTTTCATTTTAATCTCCTCTTTGCATTAATTTTTTACAGCGACAAAAGGTGGTGCCCCCAATCTGCCGCTTTTTCAAAGCTGTCTGCGTAGTAATCGCAAACGGCTTTTATTCTGTTTTTGTCATTCCTGCTCGATTCGTCATACACTCCCACCGTTTTGAAACCTGCCTTGTGAGCAGTTTCTGCGGCAAAAACAGCGTCCTCGAATACAAGCGTTTCACTCGGAGCTGTTCCGAGTTTATCTGCACAGGCAAGGTAAATGTCGGGACTTGTTTTGCCTTTTCCGATTTGTGAACAGGTCACAATGTCCGTAAAATATTTTAGAATACCGAGCCTTTCAAATGCCTTTTTAATATGCGTTTTGTCGCTTGATGTTGCAATAATCATTTTGATATTGTTCGATTCCAAAAACTGCAAAATTTCTTTTGCATCGTTTTTTAAACCGACCTCATAAAAGTAAAAATCTTCAATGATTTTCAGCACACCCGAAACTATTTCATCAGTTGAAAAGGAAAGAGCATACTGTTTTTTCATATACTCCGCACCCTCCGTCAGACTCATATCACAGAGCTTTTCGGAAAGACCGTTTTCGGCTGTTTTGCCGACAGACGAGAGGTAACGCTCTCCTGCGTCATCCCATATCTTCATTGAATCGAGAAGTGTGCCGTCAACATCAAATATTGCAGATTTAATCATTCGCAACCGTCTTTTCCGTAAGTGCTTTAAGCTCTGCTGTTGCCTTTGTAATATCGGGCTGAGCGAAAATAGCACTGATAACGGCAATGCCTACGATACCTCTGCCCTTGAGTTCCGTAACATTTTTGGAGTTGATTCCGCCGATTGCGATTACAGGAATGTCAACAGCCTCACAGATTTTCTGAAGTTCATCGTGTGAAACATCGTCTGCATCGTCCTTTGAGCCTGTTTTGAAAACTGCTCCGACTCCGAGGTAATCTGCTCCGTGCTTCTGAGCAAGAAGAGCCTGTTCAACAGTCTGAGCCGAAACACCGATGATTTTGTCATCACCGAGAATCTTGCGGACATTGCCTGCCTCCATATCACTCTGACCGACATGAACACCGTCAGCGTCAATTTCTTTTGCAATTTCTACATTGTCATTGATTACGAAGGGAACATTGTACTTTTTGCAGAGTTTCTGAATTTCAAGAGCCTCTTCAAGGAAATGCTTTTGGTCAAGATTTTTTTCTCTTAACTGAATGAATGTTGCGCCGCCTTTAATAGCCTTTTCAACCTGACTGCAGAGAGTTTCACCGTTAAGCCATGCCCTGTCGGTTACGGCATAGAGCAACAAATCTTTTTTATCGCAATTCATACTTTGCTCCTTTTTCAAGTGTTTCGGCATCCATATTATAGATAGCGTCAATAATTCGGTTGCGGTATGTTGAGTTGCCGTCTGTTTCTGCCATATTTGCAAAAGCGATTTCACCTGCAAGTCCCATTGTACAAACTGCTGCGGCAGTTGCCTCAAGAACATTGTCGGGGTTTGCAACGATAAATGCAGTTGTCATACCCGAAAGCTGACAGCCCGTTCCTGTGATTTTGCTCATCTCGGGACGACCGTTGCGGATTACATAGCACTTTTCGCCGTCACTTACAAGGTCAATAGCGCCTGTGATTGCAATTACGCATCCCGACTTTTTAGCATAATCCTTTACAAATGCAACTGCGTTATCGAGATTTTCTTCTGTTACCGCATCCGATACATCGGCATCAACACCCTTTGTTGTGCCGCTTCCGAGTGCAAGAGTTTTGATTTCCGAGATATTACCTCTGATAACATCAAATTTGATTTCTTTTGCAAGCTTAACCGCTGTGTCCGTGCGGAGCTTGCTTGCGCCTGCGCCGACAGGATCAAGTAGAATCTTGTGAGAAAGTTCGTTAGCTTTTTTGCCCGCAATGAACATACCCTCAATTGAGTTTTTGTTAAGTGTACCGATGTTGATGTTAAGACCGCCGCAAATGCTTGTGATGTCGGCAACATCATCGGGTTCGTCTGACATAATCGGACTTCCTCCGCAAGCGAGAAGTACATTTGCAACATCGTTTACTGTTACATAGTTTGTGATGTTGTGTACAAGCGGTACATTTTTTCTTACATTTTCAAGACAATTTCCAATCATAGCGGATTCTCCTTTATAAAAATAAAACGGACGCACCAACAAAAGGTGTGTCCGTAAAGGCTCGCTGTTTCCCTCCGTTGGCATTATCCAAATCAGGTCATAGGTCGAGGCATTCAGCCTCCTCTCAGCTGACTAACTTGTCAGCTCCCTTACTTATAATATACAATTTGTGTCGTAATTTGTCAATGAAAACTTGACAAATAGTCACCGAGAACGATTAGTACGAATCTATCCTCAGTAAAATCTTCTGTATTCAGTATATCTTTTATAATAAAAACACAATAAAAATCTGATTATCCGCTAAAATACAGTATCTATCAGCATTTTCAAGGAAACAAACTCATCAATTTACTACTTATTTACTACCAACGAATGAGCCTTGATACGCAAGTTTTCCTAGATATGCAAAGATATGGTACAGCACATCAGTATTGAAACAAGAAAAAATTGAATAACTTATAGACTATGGAACGCCTAAAATGACGTTCCTTTTCTATTTCCAGCCGTTCTTATTGGACGGCTATTTTATTACCCAAAATGAAAGGAGCATTAGATTTATGAAAAAGACATTGAAACGATTGTGTACGGGCTTCTTAGCTCTTGCAACTGTCGTTACTGCTTTACCGACTACACCCGTTCATGCAGAAAGTAAGCAATACTGGACGGAAAGTGCAGAGCGTGTCGGTATCATTGAAAAAGTAATGAATGACGGTTCTATTGGTTCTACATTCAATGAGGGCATGATGAAAGTTGAGGGCGAAACTGCCTATTGTATCGACATCAATACAGATTTTAAGAATGGCTACAAGACCAGAGCTGACGCAAGCTCACGCATGAGTGCCGACCAGATTTCAGATGTGGCGTTATCCTTAGAATATGTCAAACAGTATGGCGAAGCCCACAAGGAACTGAACTACAAACAAGTTTATCTATTGGAACAATGTGTAGTCTGGCAGAGATTGAGCGTACATCTCGGCTGGCAATGTGATAACGTGCGAGCTTCTTATGATGAAATTCCAAAGGCAACGCAGGACGAAGTTTTCTCTGGTGCAAGAGCCTTTGTCAAAGAAAATAAAGGACGCTATGAATGTGGAGGTTATATCTACTCTGGCGAGGGACAGGAATTAGGGCAATTCTGGGCGAAGTTGAATGTCGGAAATGCTACACTTCAAAAGACTTCCAGTAATACCGGCATTACAGACGGTAACGAAAATTACTCTATTGCTGGTGCAACATACGGTGTCTTTGCTGATAAGGACTGCACAAAACAGCTTGCCACCCTTACGACTGATAAAAACGGAAATACAGATGTTGTAGAGGTAAAAGCAGGCACAATCTATATCAAGGAATTATCCGCACCAGCAGGATATAAGGTAGATAAAACTGTATATTCCTTAAAGGTTGAAGCTGGAAAGACAGCGACTTTGAAAGTATCTGATACGCCAAAAGTAACGGACACTTTGATTGAGCTTTTCAAGATTGATATGGAAACACAGAAAGACAATCCGCAAGGGAGCGCTTCTTTAGCAGGTGCGGAATTTACATGGAAGTATTATGCAGGCTTCTATAATAAAGACAATCTCCCTGCCGAAGCTACTCGTACATGGGTTACAAAGACAATCGCTGAAACAGACAGCGACGGGACAACTCACTACATCACAAAATTAGCGGACGCATACAAGGTATCTGGAGATAGCTTCTATATGCAGGACGGCAAGGCGGTTCTTCCACTTGGAACGCTAACCGTTGAGGAAACGAAAGCTCCAAACGGCTACTTGTTAGAGGGTGCATATATGCAGTCTGGCGATAAGTCCGAACAGATTAAGGGCTTATATGTAACACAGATTACCGAGGACGGCGACCTTGCCGTATTATCTGGAAGTAACCAGTTTTCCGTATCAGACAAGGTTATCCGTGGCGGTGTCAAAATTCAGAAACGAGATTTAGAAACGGGCGATACAAAGCCACAAGGAAGTGCCACTTTGAAAGATACTGCCTTTGACATCATTTCCTTAAATGATAATTCTGTTTTGGTTGAGGGCAAGTTCTATAAGAAAAATGAAGTGGTAAAGACAATTCGTACAGATATTGAGGGTATCGCTTCTACTTCTGCTGACCTTTTACCTTATGGAAAATTCCGTATCGTTGAAAGTGAAGCTCCAAACGGATATTTGACAGACGGTGCAAAACCGATTGATTTTGCAATCACAGAAAACGGAAAAATCGTGGACTTAACCGACGAAGCCCATTCTATCTATAATCAGATTAAGCGTGGCGATATTGAGGGCGTAAAAATCGGTGCAGGCACACACAAGCGTCTTGCTGATGTTCCCTTTAGGATCACAAGCAAGACGACGGGCGAAAATCATGTTGTGGTAACTGATGATAACGGGCAATTCTCCACTTCTGCTGACTGGGCTTCTCACAAGCACAATACTAACGCAGGCAAGACCAGCGAGGACGGTGTGTGGTTTGGAACTTCTGAACCAGACGACAGCAAAGGTGCATTGCCTTATGATACCTACATCATTGAAGAAATGCGTTGCAACAGTAACAAAGGCTTTGAACTTATCCCACCTTTTGAAATCGTGGTATCAAGAAATA
>ERZ791920.538-NODE-538-length-33459-cov-7.669740_pt1 | contig 33459 bp, 20 predicted proteins | sample MGYA00510136_ERZ791920 | MGnify/ENA primary metagenome ERZ791920 (study PRJEB30046, sample SAMN00792066) | human gut metagenome | study: EMG produced TPA metagenomics assembly of the A metagenome-wide association study of gut microbiota in type 2...
TAATGCTTTATATGCCTTCGCCTATTGGTGAGTAACTGCACGGATCACGAACCATACATGATGTATCGTGGTACTGATCCATCCATAATGCTCTGCCATAATGCGGAATCTCTCTTTGAGGGATGCTTTCCGGTTCCGGGTGGTCATGCCCTCGTCCAAATAGTCAATGATTGTCAGGTGAGTGTTGTGAAGGGTATGCGCTTTCTTCATGATGCGGATGCACCAGTCGAAGTCAGCGGAGAAGCGGTACTGCAAATCATACGGCTCTACCAACGTGTGGCGGGGGAAGAATGCCTGATGGCAGACCAACATCCCTTGTTTAAAGCTTTTCCACGTTAAAGTTTCCGGAGCGGATAGCCTGCGCATACGTAGGAAATGACCGTTCTTGTCTACGATGGCTGTTTCTCCATAAAGCACATCGGGAAGTTCGTTGCCGATGATGGTATGTACCATTTGCTGTAATGTATTATCTTCGTGGAAGCAGTCGCCTGCGTTCAGAAAGCAAAGGTAATCACCGGTGGCAAGAGAGATTCCTTTATTCATGGCGTCATATAATCCTTTGTCCGGCTCGCTGACGACAGTGTGTATCCGCGAACGGTACCGTTCGATGATGGATAAGGTCTTATCTTCAGATCCCCCGTCTACGATAATATATTCGACGTGATGATAGGTTTGTGAGATGACACTTAGAATGGTGTCCTCCAATACCTTCTCAGCGTTGTATGTTACCGTGATGATTGAGAATTTCGGGGTGGGATGGACGCTATGCATATTTTCCTGTTATTTTGTTATAGATATCCGTATATCTTTTGGCAACGATACTCTCCGAATAGTTGCCCAATACCTTGCGGCGGGCTTGTTCTGAGAGTTCGCTGTATTCCGGTTCTGTCAATATCCAGTGAATGCCGTTGGCAAAATCTTCCGAAGACTTGTATTGTGCCACGTAGCCATTGTGCAGATGGTCTATCATTTCGGGAATGCCGCCTACATTGAACCCTACGCACGGCACTCCGCATGCCATCGCTTCCATAATCATGTTGGGCAGATTCTCTTCCAGCGACGGGATGGCGAAAATATCTACTGAGTTGTATATATTCACTAATTCATGCTCATTCTTGATGTAAGGAAGTGAGTGTACACGAAAGGGAAGCAGAGCCTGTAACTGTTGGGATTGGTTGCCGAATGCAACTACCTCCAATGAATCTTTCCATTCCGGATGCTTTTCTGCCAGCATTTTGCAGGACTCAATTAAATATTCGACTCCTTTCCGCTTATCGGTAATCTTTACCGAACCGAACAGAATTAGTTTTTTGTTTTGCGGCAACATACATTTCGTACGTGCCTCCTCCTTCTTTTGTGGTTTGAAGAGATTCGTGTTAATGGCGTTCGGAATATTGACAATCTCTTTTCCTGCAAGCAATGCACTACTTTGTGCTTGTTCTTTCAGCCAATGACTGCAAGTGACGAAATGAATCGGGGCATGAGCATAAAGTTCTTGTTTGTTGCGGAAAGTGCGATATGACAGATCCTTCCGGCCTCCTTCCTTATATATATAGGGGCAGTGATGGCATTCCTTCTGGTATTTGGTACATTCCCGTGCATAGTGGCAGATACCGGTACAAGGCCACATATCATGCATTGTCCATACTACAGGCTTGCCGGATGACAATATCTTTCGGATATCTTTCAATGAGAGCATTCCCTGATTGACCCAGTGAAGGTGGATGACATCCGCCTGACGGAACTCCGGAAGTGACGTAATGTCCGTGCCGGTATTCGCTATATCTACATCAAACATATGATTCCGGTGAAAACGGTTGGCACTCCAGATGACAAGACGTTCCCACATGAATTTCCATACTTGCAACCAGCTTCTGTTCAACCCGACAACACTAATTTGGTCGGTCTGTTTGTCACGTACCAACATTTTAGCTTTGATACCGTTGTTTTTCAGCGATTCCATCAGACGGCTTGCCGCAACGGCCGGACCGCCCATCTTCTCAGAAGTATTAATAATCAGTATTCTCATTTTCTAAAGTTTGCTTGCCAACAGGCTTGTATACAGATTGATATATTGTCCGGCTACCACCTTGCCCGAATATTTAGTCATTACTTCGTTTCTCATTGCTTCCGGTGACACCCGTTCTTTCCCTTCGGTAAGTCCCCATTTTATTCCGTCGGCCAGACTTTCCGCCGACTGATAGTCAGCTAAGTATCCATTCTCCTTATGGCGGATGATGTCTGCTTGTCCGCTGTTGCCGAACGAAACAGGCAGGCAACCGCAAGACTGGGCTTCAATCAGTGTTTGTCCGAAGGTTTCGTAGAGCGAGGCGGACACTGCGACATCGGCTGCCGAATAGATTTGAGAAAGCTCCTCCGCTTGGCTTACCCAGCCCATGTAGGTATGACTGACCGGAATAGACGGGAGCACCTGCAGGGGGTATTTGATTCTTCCGAATAGTAGGAGGTGCAACTCTTTACTCCGAAAGTCTTTTCGTCGGATTAAAAGGCGAATGGCCTCCATCAACGTTGGGAATCCTTTTATCGGATCATCAATACGGGCAGCCCCGAACACGATAATCCGTTTGTCAGGAAGAGATAATGCTTGTCGGCATTCTACTTTATTAAGTATCCGGAAGTTGCTCAGTGAAAGCGTATTCGGTATCACTGTGACCGGCTTTCCTTTGAGTAGTGTGCTTTGGCGTACTTGTGAGGCGAGCCAATTACTTACTGTAACGATATTTATTCTTGCCGGAGAGAGTATGCTCTGTTTTTTCTTGAAGACGCGGTGAGACAAGTCGTTGTTCCCGGGAAAACGGAGAAAGTGGCAGTTTCCGCATTCGTTTTTGAATGATTCGCAAGAGTAGGAATAATGGCAGATGGAGGTACATTCCCACATGTCATGCATCGTCCAAACAACAGGTTTGCCGGAGGTGATGACTTGTTGAATATTGTGCAAGGACAGCATGCCCTGATTGATCCAATGCAAGTGAATGATATCTGCCTCTTTGAAAACCGGAAGCCGGGTGACATCGAACCCCGTATTGGCAATGGATACCCTAAAAAGATTCTTCCGGCTGAAAAGATTATTTGCCCAAATAATGAGACGTTCCCAGATAAACGTGAACTTTCTTTGCCAAGACTTACCGACGGTATGTACTTTATCGGAGTGGCTCGTTTTGTGCAGTACCAACATCCCGGTGTCTATTCCGGCATCGTTGAGCGATTCCATCAGACGGTTTGCTGCGATAGCCGCACCGCCTATTCGTTCTGAAGTATTGATGATTAGTACTCTCATGCGCATAAAAGTTTATGCAAATGTACGCTTTTCGTTGCAAATCTATGGTTGCTTGCGATAAGTTTTTACCGTAGTAGTTAAGATTTGCGATAATTCGCGGCTGTAATGTTCTAAATTATATTCCCGTTCTGCCAGTTTCCGACCGTTGGCTCCCATTTGCTGTGCTTCTTCAGGATGGGTGTAGAGGTAACGGATGGCTTGTTTCCATCCTTCCGTATCATTATAGTCTACATAGATACCTGCTCCTTCTTTTTCAATGTCCATTTGAAATTTAGGATTACGTGAGCAAATCACTGGGAGTCCTAATGCAAAAGCTTCTACCAATGTGGTGAGTCCCACGGTGTAGGGGTTGTCAAGGCAGCAGATGACTACTACTTTTGAATGTGCTACTTCTGTGGCGAGCTTGTGTGGGATGATACCGCCCGTGAAATGTATCCGTATGTTGGTATATGGTATATGGTATATATTTTTTTAGTAAAAGCTCATAGTTCTTGTCTCCGGCGGCAGGTGTGGTAAACACATCAAGGGGAAGCCCTGTTTCGGCAAATGCTTTTAGCAAGGTGGTGAAGTCACGATTCTCTTTCCCAGTAGTGATAAACGTCTTTTCCGGTTCTTCTTCGTTTGCGGTTGGAAGGTGCTGTCTCAGATAGTCATAGAAATCAAGGTCGGCTCCCCAATGTATAAGGTGCAACTGACCGGCGTTGACTTTGCCTGATTTTAAAGAGTCCTCAATTAACGTTTGACTGAAAAAGAACATTTGATCGATACCTCTATAATAAAAGCGGGAAATCAAATTCTTCAGTTTGTTGGAGTTTCGGACTACGGCTTGATGGTGCCAGATAGCAATGGGTTTGCGGTACAATCCGAACGCACGTAAGAAGATAATAAGCTCTAGTCCGTAAAAGGAGGTACCATACAAAAGGTCATACGGTTCTTTGCAACGTATGATTTCAAAGAAATTGTAGAGTGAGAACCGTATACGGGATGCGAAATGACGGTAATGGTGGAGTATCGGGTGAATACCGTGTTTACTGAAATGAGTGAGCCCATATAATATATGTCCGGGGTGTAAATGGTTCTTCCATTCGTCCAATGCTTCTTGTATGGGGCGTGTGTGATAATAGTATATTTTCATGCGCCGAAGTCTCCTTTCAAGGTACGTTTAATTCGTCGAATCGCTTTGGCCATAAAGCAATTTGTGCGGTGGTAATAGCGTGCGAATGCTTCTCTGGCTTTTTCATTTTCTTCTATTGGCGACCATTTTTCTATTGGGAGCGGTTTCATCCATAAGGTGGAACTGTATAAACCTCCACCACCGCAGTTGGTGCCGCTTCCATCGAAACCGATGTTCTGAATAAGTGAACGTCCGGTGTTTAACGAGAGGATATCTGCTAAAAACAGGCTGGCATTCCAGCGGATGGCCCATGAATTGTTTTTTCCCTCGATTTGGCGCCTCAGCATTCGCGTGAAAGGATAATTCCCGTTGAGGTCAAATCTCCGTGTGAGGTTACGTTCTTCCAATTGGCGAAGCAGCTCTTTCCCGTCGGGATTGAAATATTTCCATGCTCTGTCCCAAGTAGCCCACCCCCAACTTCCGGTAAACTTGATAAGAAATGTATCGGGTAGGGAAGGGTCGTTGGTGAAATCACAAGCTTGTATGTGACCGACGCGTGGCTCGTCTTTGTAAGTTTCAAGTGCATCGTTCATAAATTGTAGGAAGTAAGGTGCTGTAATCAAGTCGTCTTCCATTACGATAACCCGCCCGAAGCGGTTGACTTGTGTGGTAACTCCGTCAATGATATTACGCGCAAGTCCCCAGTTCTTTTCCCGTTCGATGAGGGTGATGCTCTTAAATCCTGTTATCTTATGGATATAGTTGCGGACTTCAGCTACAGCTGCCTCGTCTGTGTCCTTGCGGGCTGCATCGGAATAGATGTAGAGCTCACTTTCGGCAGCGAGTGTGTTGTTTTGAAGTGTCTCCATCGTTTGTTTTAAATGTTCCGGACGATTGTACACGAACAGCAATATGGGAGCGTATTTTGTCATTATGTTATTTGGTTTTTGTTACTAGTTCAATAATTTTGCTGCCGAAGTACTGCCAAGCGTTTTCATCGAGAAATTGCCCATATCCAACTAGTGAGGCTTTTTCTTTTTTATAGTCTGAGAGGATGACGGCAATATCATCCAGACTTTTAAATGTGTGGACGTTTAATAGACTGTTGTGGCTGTAATCGATGAATGATCCGGTGGCTGGTCCTATTACCTTTGCCCCGAAAGAAAGGGAATCCATTAATACTCCCGAACTTAATACAGAATCGGGACAGTAAGGAATGAGTACAAAACGGGAGCAGGCTATGTAATTACTTAGCTTTTCAAACGATGGACTTTCAGGGATGATTTTGACATAATCAGGTGCTTTGTCCTGCAATTCTTTCAACAAAGAGGCGGAGGCACATCGTCCGATAATGCAGACATTGGGGTGTTGCTCCGGATGGTTACGTAGGTATGAAAGATATTCATGTATACCTTTATAGCGTGAGATAGTACCCCATATCAGCAAATCATAAAGAATATTATTCTCGGCAGGTAACTGTCGGGGAAGTCGATTGATGGTAGGATGGTGCAGAAAATGAACTTTTCCGCTGGCTTGCGGATATCTCTGCCGGATGATTTCCAGCCCTTCGGTAGCGTGTGTAAGTATTAAATCCGCTTTCCGGACGATGAAACGCATGAGGAATTTTTTCATGCCTGTATACCCGTCATTGTGTGGTTTTTTGTTGTGCAGTACCCATACGATTTTCTTCTTTGCCAATTTGAGTACTGTTACGAAACAGATTGCCGTGACAGCTTGTAAAAGTCCGTATTTGAAATCAGGAATACTTTCAAACCAATTGAAGATTATCACGTCTCCCCATCGTTTGGGAGGCAATATGCTAAGAAGCGGGTTTCGGTGTGGAGGATTGATAACAGTACTTTCTCCTTCACGGTTCAAGGAAGCGATGAAATTCTCTATATAGGGATTGTTTTTTTCGTTAGGGTTTTGCCTTAAACGCGGAAATACAGTAAATGTTATCATATTCCTAAGTCATTAATGGATGGCAAATTTACTACAATCTCGGATAAAATACAAGGGAGTGAAAAAAGACTTGATGCATGATTGCAAAAAACGTGTATGGGGATAAAGTTGTTTATGCTGAATGCAACAGACGCAACAGGCTTTCAGAATTCCAACAATACTGCCTGTCTTCATATACCGAATTGTTCGGATGGTATATTTCTGCCTGAATGGATAGCTGCTGACAACTCGAAAATATCTTTTTGTAACATTGCGCTGTGAGTGGTTGCTTAGGCTTTTCAGAGCAGTTTGTAGTCCTTCCCATGCATTGTATTTTTGTTCCGTATGGTAGGAAGTGGCTTGAGGATGTCTACGCCAATAGACCAGTCCTTCGTCAATGAACTCTATTGGTCCGGAGACAACGGCAGCCAGCATTAGCAAGGAGTCATAAGAGATGTTATTCTCTTGTTTCACAGCTTGCTGGAAAATGGGTAGGATATTGCGGTGGAAGAAACATTCGTGTCCCGGGACATATGGTTTCATTAGTAGATAAAGCTCGTTGTAAAGTACATTAGATTTGTTCTTTTTTCCCATGGTCTGTTGAATATCCGTGGTGAATAGGTAAGAGTTATGAAAAAGTAGAGAATGATTTGTTGCGTGGTTCATCAGAATCTCTATCTTATCCGGTCGCCAGATATCATCTTGGTCGGAAGAGGCGATATATTCACCTTCAGCTTTGGCGAAGGCGGATGAAAAATTGTAATTGAATCCTAGTGGTGCCTCGTTAATATAGAGTTTGACACGTGGGTCTCGTTTTTGATATGCTTCAATAATTGTTACTGTACGATCGGTAGAACAATCGTCTTGTATGATCAATTCATGGATGGGATAGGTCTGGCACAATATAGAATCTATTTGCTGTTCAAGATATTTATCTCCGTTATAGGTACACATAACGACTGAAATGGAAACCGGTGAGCTCGGATTAATATTCATATTTTTGAATTTGTGTAAATACTGTCTGCAAAAATAGCCAAAGAATAATAAACTTGTTTACTTTTGTGTTGGAAATGAATATATGATTATGGAAAAGATTATATTAGTGCCGGTGGGAGGATTAGCTAATCGTATGCGCGCTGTAGCTTCTGCCGTTACCTTGACACATAGAGTAAGGAGAAAGTTGGAAGTACTATGGTTCCGTGATTGGGGACTGAATGCTCCCTTTTTCAAAGTGTTTGAGGAACCGGAGTTGATGAATATATCCTTTTCGGAGACATCTTGCAAACATTTGCTTATGTATGACCGTCCTCGCAGGCGTAATTTTTATCTTCCGAAACTTTTTCAGAAATTGTTGTTTGAGGATTGTCTGTATGAAAGGGACGTACGTGCTCTTTGTTATAAGGAGTCGGAGCTGGAAGAGTGGGCATCTCAAAGTGGACGGTTGTACATTGCTACTTGTGACCAGTTTGTGAATTACAGTACAAATTTACTTCGTTCTTTGTTTCACCCTGTCGCTTCCGTTTGTGAGGAAGTCGAACGCCGTTTTTGTCACTTTTCCAAGCATACGGTAGGTGTACATATTCGTCGTGCAGATCATACGGTAGCCATCCGTCAAAGTCCATTGGATTTGTTTTTTACACAGTTGGACAAAGAAAGTGATATGTATGATGATTTGTGTATCTATCTGGCAACTGATTCGGAAGAGGTGAAACAGCAGTTACGCAATCGTTATGGTAGCAGGGTGCATACGGCTGAGACGGTTTCTGATCGTGGCTCGATTTCCGGAATTAAGGATGCTGTAGCCGATATGTATACACTGTCACGCACTCAAAAGATTTATGGATCTTCAGGCAGTTCTTTTTCGGAACTGGCTGCCCAATTAGGAGATATTCCCCTGCAAATACTTCGTGTTTAGATTTTCTTTCTTATAAATTCAATGCACTCACGGAATATCACGGATTGTAATTTCCATAAAATCAGAGCGTACAAAAATACTACCAGCACTATTTTTATTAGTAAGGATAAATATAGATTCCGGATTCCGAGAGTGATATAATAAGCGGAGGCAGTCAATGTGGCTGCTAATAAGAAATAAGGAGCGATATCCTTGAGTACACAGGATAGAGTCAAAGGTATTTCTCTTTTGACGAAGAAATACCAGACAAAAAGCCATAAGATATTGATGGTAATGAACAGATAAATCATCATTGTGATACCATAAGGATAGCTGAGACATGCTGTGATAAGTTGCAAAATGCTGAGTGTGATATTGCAGAACATAAACACGGAAGAACGTCCCCGGCTGACCAACAGGTTTGAGAACAGGTTATTAATAGGGATAAACGCACCCCAGATACAGAGCAACTGCATCATTTGGGCGGAAACGAGCCATTTGTCAGTAATGGTAATCACGATGAACTCTTTGGATACAATGCTGAGGCCGAACATGGCAGGGAAAGAGATAAATGCGGTGAAGCGCAGCATTTTACGGAATACGGCTACCTGACGCTGGGTGTCTTCCGTTATGCTTGCTAATACGGGCTGGGCTACTCCGTTAATCATTCCTGTGATTAAGGAATGTCCCATGTTATTCCATTTGTTTGCTTGGCTGAAATCTCCTACTGCCTGCTTGGTATAGAATTTCCCTAATAGTACGGAGAACAGATTGTTGTTGATAGTCATGAATATGTTGGTAATTAACATTTTACTACTAAAACCGAACATCTCTTTTATAGGAGAAAAGTCGAAATGGAAGCTAGGCATCCATTTGGCGAAGTACCAATTGAGTATAACGACAACTGCTACGTATACAAGTGATTGTATGGCTATGCCCCAATAGGCAAATCCATTTACGGCAAGGACTATTGCTGTAATACCGGATAATGTAAGTGAGGAAAGGGAAATAATCGTATTTTCTTTCACTTTGAGGTTGCGGAAAAGGATGGCGCGTGGAGCGATCCCTAAACTAGCGATAAAAAAACTTAGGAAAGTCAGTCGGGAAAGGGGGACTAATTCTGGCGTACGGTAAAACTCGGCAATCAGTGGAGCCGACAGGTAGAGCAATATATATAAGATGGCGCTACAAGAAACACTAAACCAGAATACGGCATTGTAATCTTTGTCCGAAGCATTTTTACGGTTGACCAAAGCGGAGATGAAACCGCTTTCCTGTAGGATGTTGGCTATCGTTGAAAAGATGGTCAGCATACCGATCATGCCATAATCGGAGCGTGACAACAAACGAGCCAGAACAATTCCGAAAAGAAGCCCCAGCAACTGCTGTAAGCTGTTGCTGAGTCCTCCCCAAAATAATCCTTTGGCTGTCTTTTGTCTCAGTGATTGCTCTTCACCCATTTTTTATTTTACTTCGCTGCCCGGCTTTACCTCCCGTCCCGGCATAATAACAGCCAAACTGCCATCATTATTTTCGGCGCTCAGAATCATTCCTTCGCTGACGATACCTTTCAGTTTGCGCGGGGCAAGATTGGCGATGAAGCAAACCTGTTTGCCTGCCAGTTCTTCCGGTTGATAGTGTTTGGCAATGCCCGATACGATAGTACGTGTTTCCAGTCCGTCATCGATTTTGAATTGCAACAACTTATCTGCCTTTGGTACTTTCTGGCATTCGAGGATAGTACCTACACGGATATCCAATTTCGTGAAATCATCGAATTCGATGTTCGGACGAATCGGATTGGCTTTGTAGTTTGCTTCTTCGTTTGCTTTTTTAGTATCAAGCAACTTCTGTACTTGTGCTTCGATAGTAGCGTCTTCGAGCTTTTCAAACAGCAGTTCCGGCTTATTCAACTGATGGCCTACGGGCAGCAGATTGTCTTTTCCTAGTTCAGCCCATTCGAATGTGTCCATATTCAGCATCTTACGGAGCTTCTCCGAACTGAACGGCAGGAACGGATCAAAAGCGATGGCGAGGTTGGCAACCAGCTGTAGGGAAATGTTTAAGATAGTGCCTACACGCTCCATATCTGTTTTGGCCAATTTCCACGGTTCTGTGTCGGCCAGATATTTGTTACCGATACGTGCCAGATTCATGGCTTCTTTCTGTGCATCGCGGAATTTGAAAATGTCGAGCAGTTTTTCTACTTCTGCTTTTACGTCTGCGAATTCTTTCAGAGTTTCCTTGTCATAGTCAGTCAATTCGCCCTGTGCAGGTACTTTTCCGTCAAAGTACTTTTGGGTAAGTACCATAGCACGATTCACAAAGTTGCCATATACAGCGACCAGCTCGTTATTGTTGCGTGCCTGGAAGTCTTTCCAGGTGAAGTCATTGTCTTTTGTTTCCGGTGCATTGGCGGTCAGTACATAGCGGAGTACGTCTTGCTTTCCGGGAAAATCGGCCAGGTATTCGTGCAGCCATACAGCCCAATTGCGGGAAGTGGAAATTTTATCTCCTTCCAGGTTTAGGAATTCGTTGCTCGGCACGTTGTCCGGCAGAATGTAACTGCCTTCAGCTTTCAGCATTGCAGGGAATACGATGCAATGGAATACGATGTTGTCCTTGCCGATGAAGTGAATCAAACGGGTTTCAGGATCCTTCCACCATGTTTCCCAACTATCGGGAAGCAGTTCTTTGGTATTGGAAATGTATCCGATAGGCGCGTCAAACCATACGTACAAAACTTTTCCTTCTGCTCCTTCTACGGGAACGGGGATTCCCCAATCGAGGTCGCGGCTTACGGCACGTGGCTGCAAGCCCATGTCGAGCCAGCTTTTGCATTGACCGTATACGTTGGGACGCCATTCTTTATGATCTTCCAGAATCCATTTGCGCAGCCATGCCTCATGTTTGTCGAGGGGAAGATACCAATGCTTGGTTTCTTTCATTACCGGTTTGCTCCCGCTGATGGCGCTTTTCGGATTAATGAGATCTGTCGGAGAGAGTGAAGTACCGCATTTCTCACATTGGTCACCGTATGCTCCTTCCGAGTGGCAGTGAGGACATTCTCCGGTGATATAACGGTCGGCGAGGAATGTTTTAGCTTCTTCATCGTAGTATTGCTCAGACGTTTTTTCGATAAATTCTCCTTTGTCGTACAATGTTTTGAAGAAGTCCGAAGCTAGTTGGTGATGGGTCGGTGAACTGGTGCGGCTATACACATCGAATGAGATTCCGAATTCCTCAAATGATTTTTTAATTAAGGAATGGTAACGGTCTACTACATCCTGCGGGGTGATTCCTTCCTTCTTGGCACGGATCGTGATAGGCACTCCGTGTTCGTCCGAACCGCCGATGAATAATACATCTTCTTTTTTCAGGCGCAGATAGCGTACATAAATATCTGCGGGTACGTATACACCGGCCAGATGACCGATGTGGACAGGTCCGTTCGCATAGGGCAATGCCGATGTGACGGTGGTTCTTTTGAATTTCTTTTCCATTGTATCGTGTGATTTTATTGTTTTCAGCTTTGTAATGTGCAAAGATAGTGACTTTTCTTTCTTTTTTCTCGTAAGAAAGAATATATTTGTATTCAAGTTAAACGAAAATTAGAGTATGATATGATAACAACCCAGTTGCTGCGCCCTGAGAGCATTGTTGTAGTAGGGGCTTCAAATAATGTACATAAGCCGGGTGGCGCAATATTAAAGAACCTGATAAACGGGGGTTATCAGGGAGAACTTCGGGCTGTGAACCCAAAAGAGAAAGAAGTGCAGGGAGTTCCTGCCTTTGCGGATGTGCAGGACGTGCCTGATACGGACCTTGCGGTATTGGCGGTTCCTGCTTCAATGTGTCCTGACATTGTAGAAACATTGGCTGGTCGGAAGCATACCCGGGCTTTTATCATACTTTCTGCTGGCTTTGGTGAGGAGACTCATGAGGGGGCATTGTTGGAAGAACGTATTCTGGAAACTGTAAACAAATATGGCGCGTCGTTGATAGGACCTAACTGCATCGGATTGATGAATACTTGGCACCATAGTGTGTTCAGTCAACCAATTCCAAATTTAAGTCCGAAAGGAGTGGATCTTATCTCCAGTTCGGGTGCTACAGCCGTATTCATTTTGGAAAGCGCGGTGACTAAGGGATTGCAGTTCAACTCTGTATGGTCGGTAGGAAACGCCAAACAGATTGGGGTGGAGGATGTATTACAGTTTATGGATGAGAACTTCGATTCTGAAAAAGATTCACGAATCAAATTGCTCTATATTGAAAGTATCCAAAATCCGGACCGATTATTATTCCATGCTTCTTCATTGATAAGAAAAGGGTGTAAGATTGCAGCGATTAAGGCGGGAAGCTCGGAAAGTGGAAGCCGTGCGGCTTCTTCGCATACGGGAGCTATTGCCAGCTCGGATTCTGCTGTTGAGGCTTTGTTTCGTAAAGCGGGAATTGTACGTTGTTTCTCACGTGAGGAGCTGACTACTGTCGGTTGTGTGTTTACCTTGCCCGAACTGAAGGGAAAGAATTTTGCGATTATCACTCATGCCGGAGGTCCCGGAGTAATGCTGACGGATGCGTTGAGCAAGGGGGGGCTGAATGTGCCGAAGTTAGAAGGTAACCTGGCAGAAGAACTGAAAGCGCAACTCTTTCCGGGAGCTGCTGTCGGTAATCCGATTGATATTCTTGCTACGGGAACTCCGGAACATCTGCGTCTTTGTATTGACTATTGTGAAGAGAAATTTAAGAATATAGATGCTGTGATGGCCATTTTTGGAACTCCGGGACTAGTCACTATGTTCGAGATGTACGATGTGCTTCATGAGAAAATGCAGGTTTGCAGTAAGCCGATTTTCCCGATACTTCCTTCCATCAATACAGCCGGAGCGGAAGTGGCAGCGTTCCTTGCTAAAGGTCACGTGAACTTTTCGGATGAGGTCACATTAGGGACTGCTCTTTCCCGCATTGTGAATGCTCCTAAACCAGCAGTTCCTGAAATAGAACTGTTCGGAGTGGATGTTCCGAGAATTCGGCGGATCATTGATTCTATTCCGGATGACGGATATATCGCGCCTCATCATGTACAGGCTTTGCTTCATGCAGCCGGTATTCCGCTTGTAGATGAATTTGTGTCGGATAATAAGGAAGAAGTGGTGGCTTTTGCCCGTCGTTGCGGATTTCCGGTGGTGGCAAAAGTCGTTGGACCTGTGCATAAATCGGATGTTGGCGGGGTCGTGTTGAATATCAAGAGTGAGCAACATTTGTCTCTGGAGTTTGACCGTATGATGCAAATAGCTGATGCGAAAGCAATCATGGTACAGCCAATGCTGAAAGGTACGGAACTTTTCATTGGAGCGAAATATGAGGAGAAGTTCGGGCATGTGGTCCTTTGTGGTCTGGGAGGTATTTTTGTGGAAGTGCTGAAGGATGTCTCTTCAGGTTTGGCCCCACTTTCTTATGAAGAGGCTTATTCGATGATTCATTCGCTGAGGGCTTATAAAATCATACAGGGGACACGTGGACAAAAGGGGGTGAATGAAGATAAATTTGCTGAAATTATAGTCCGTCTTTCTACCTTGCTCCGCTTTGCGACAGAGATTAAAGAAATGGATATAAACCCGCTTTTGGCTACAGAAAAGGCGGTTGTGGCAGTTGACGCACGTATCAGAATAGAGAAATAAGACTATTTTTTCATTCATTGGGACGTATTTATCATCTTCCCGTTGTTATTTTGCCTACATTTGGTAACTCAAACGGGAAGATAGAAAACACGTATGTTATGAAAAAAGCACTGACACTTTTATTCTGTTTTATTTGCTACCAGATAAGCTGTCATGCACAAGTGGCGGACGAGCATTATTATTTCAAAAACCTGAGCGTGCAGAACGGGTTATCCCAAAATACAGTCAATACGATTCTGCAGGATAAGCAAGGGTTTATGTGGTTCGGTACGAAGGATGGATTGAATCGGTATGACGGCTTGTCGTTCCGTAAATTCAAGCACGATGACCGTAGCCAACGAAGTATCGGCAACAATTTCATCACAGCGCTTTATGAAGACGAGAAAGGAAATATCTGGGTAGGCACGGATGTGGGGCTTTATATTTATTATCCGGAAAAGGACTTCTTTGAGCATTTCACGGAACTGAGTGCGGAAAATACGAAAATAGAACATACCGTGACTGCAATCTCCGGCGACAATCAAGGTTGTGTCTGGGTGGCGGTAGAATCTCAAGGTCTCTTCTGCTATGAACTGGAAAAAGAGAAACTTCGGAACTATACGTTAGAGAATTTCTCTTTTCTTACCACTAATGTGCAGACTTTCGTCTTTGATAATAGCGGAACCCTTTGGATAGGCTGTTACGGTGACGGTCTTTTCTATTCGAAAGACCGCTTGAAAACGCTCCATCCTTATCGCTCTCCGATAGATAATAAAGAAACCTATGCGAACGATGTAGTGATAAGTCTTGCGAAAGGGGCATACAACTGTCTGTATGTCGGCTCTTTGAAAGGTGGAGTGAAGGAACTGAACCTGACCTCAAACAAATTGCATGATTTGCTCTTGGCAGATGAGAACGGGGAATCTGTATTTTGTCGTGAACTGCTGATGGCTTCCGACAATGAGCTGTGGATTGGCGCAGAGTCAGGACTTTATATTTATAATCTCCGGCTGGGGAAATTTGTTCACTTGCGCAGTTCGATCAATGACCCTTACTCCTTGTCCGATAATGCTATTTATTCGCTGTGCAAGGATCGTGAAGGTGGTATCTGGATTGGTTCTTATTTCGGTGGTGTAAACTATTATCCCCGTTTCTATACGAATTTTGAGAAGTATTATCCGAAAGGGACAGAAAACGGGCTGCAGGGAAAGCGGGTACGTGAATTCTGCCAGGATAATCAGGGAGTCCTGTGGATTGGCACGGAAGACGGTGGCCTGAACCGCTTTAACCCGAAGACCAAGACTTTCTCTTTCTTCACGCCAAGCAATGCCTTTACGAACGTGCACGGATTGTGCCTGATTGGCGACCATCTTTGGGTAGGCACTTTCTCGAAAGGGGTGAAAGTGGTGGACACACACACGGGAGCTATTGTGAAAACATACCGGAAAACAGATTCGCCGCGTTCGTTGATAGATAATAGTGTTTTCTCCATTTGCCGGACAACGACGGGAGATATTTATTTGGGCACATTATTCGGCTTGCTGCGTTATAATGAGCAGTCCGACGATTTTGACCGGATTCCGGAACTGAACGGCCGGTTTGTATATGACATCAAAGAAGACTCCAGCGGAAACCTTTGGCTGGCAACTTATGCAAACGGTGCTTACTGTTATAATGTGAGTGAGAAGAAATGGAAGAATTACCTGCATGATGAAAGCAATCCGAAAAGCCTTCCTTACGACAAGGTAGTGAGTGTCTTCGAGGATTCCCACCGGCAGGTCTGGCTCACGACGCAGGGTGGCGGCTTCTGTTTGTTCCATCCGGAGACGGAAACCTTCACCAGTTATAATCTGGCGGACGGATTGCCAAACGACGTCGTTTATCAGATTGTGGAAGATAAAGAAGGGCTTTTCTGGCTGACAACCAATAATGGTTTGGTATGTTTCCAGCCTACCACCGGAGCTATGAAAGTATATACCACTTCCAACGGTTTGCTGGGCGACCAGTTCAATTATCGTTCAAGTTTTGAAACGGAAGACGGTACGATCTATCTGGGAAGTATCGACGGCTTTGTGGCTTTCAATCCCAAGAACTTTTCAGAGAACAAGTCGCTTCCGTCTATCGTGATTACTGATTTTCTGCTCTTTGGCAAGGAAGTGTATGTAGGCGAACCGGGTTCTCCGTTGGAGAAGAGCATCACCTTTTCCGACGAACTTGTACTTCAATCCAATCAGAACTCTTTCTCTTTCCGTGTGGCGGCACTGGACTTCCAGGCTCCGAGAATGAGCAGGATAATGTATAAGCTGGACGGTTTTGATGCAGACTGGCTGACAGTAGGCGAGAGCCCTATCGTCACTTACTCCAACCTGCGGTATGGCAATTACACTTTCCGGGTGAAAGTCTCTAATAGCGACGGGGTATGGAATGAAGAGGGAATATCCCTGAAAGTACATATTCTTCCGCCTTTCTATCTTTCCGTCTGGGCTTATATCGTGTATGCTTTGCTGATTATAGGTTGTTCTCTGTATACGGTTATGTATTTCAAGAGACGCAGCAACAGGAAGCATCGTCGGCAGATGGAGAAATTCGAACAGGAAAAGGAACGCGAAGTATATAATGCGAAGATTGACTTTTTTACGAATGTGGCCCATGAGATACGTACTCCGTTGACATTGATTAAAGGTCCGTTGGAAAATATCATACTAAAGAAGCAAGTGGATACGGAAACCCGCGAGGACTTGAACGTCATGAAGCAGAATACGGAGCGGTTATTGAACCTGACCAATCAGTTGCTTGATTTCCGCAAGACGGAGAGACAGGGATTCCGACTGAACTTTACTGAATGTAATGTTACCGAAATCTTGAAAGAAACTCATAAACGCTTTACTTCCCTTGCCAAGCAGAAAGGGTTGGATTTTGTTTTGCAGATGCCGGAAAAGGATTTTTATGCTCATATCAATCAGGAAGCATTTACGAAAATCATCAGCAATTTGCTGAACAATGGGGTGAAATATGCGGAAAGTTACGTGCATATATCGCTGGCAGTGCCGGATACGGACGGAGGCAATTCATTCCGTATCTGCACGGTGAACGACGGAGTAATCATTCCTGATGCAATGAAAGAGGAGATATTCAAGCCTTTTGTTCGTTTCAACGAGCAGGAGGATGGAAAAGTGACTACCGGAACCGGCATCGGGTTGGCTCTCTCCCGCTCGCTTGCCGAACTGCATCAGGGGACTTTGACTATGGGAAAAGGGGAGGAGAATAATACTTTCTGTATGACTTTGCCGATAGTACAGGATACGACAATCACCTTGACAACGGAAGTGGAAGCGGGAACTGACAAGATAAACGAAGCTCCTGCGGAACAAGCAGTAGAGAAGGATAACCGCCCGACTGTGTTGGTAGCGGAAGATAATCCGGATATGCTTGCCTTTGTGGTTCGCCAACTGTCGAAAGATTACACGGTGCTGACAGCTACCAATGGCGCGGAAGCATTGCGTGTACTGGACGGCAATTATGTGAATCTGATGATAAGTGATGTCGTGATGCCTGTAATGGATGGCTTCGAACTGTGCAAGACGATTAAGTCGGATTTGAATTACAGCCATATTCCTATCATACTGCTGACCGCGAAGACTAATATACAATCGAAGATAGAGGGAATGGAACTGGGCGCGGATGCCTATATTGAAAAACCCTTCTCTGTGGAATATTTGCAGGCGTGCGCTTCCAATCTTATTCAGAACAGGGAGAAGCTGCGCCAGGCTTTTGCGGAATCTCCTTTTATAGCCGCTAATACAATGGCATTGACGAAAGCCGATGAAGAGTTTATCAAGAAACTGAACGAGGTTATCAGGGTGAACTATGCCAATCCGGAGTTTAGTATGGATGACATGGCGGATAACCTGAATATGAGCCGTTCTAACTTCTATCGGAAAATTAAAGGAGTGCTGGATCTCAGTCCGAATGAGTTCCTTCGTCTGGAGCGTCTGAAAAAGGCTGCCCAACTGCTGAAAGAGGGTGAAAACAGGGTCAATGAAATCTGCTATATGGTAGGATTTAATTCACCGTCCTACTTTGCAAAATGTTTCCAGAAGCAGTTCGGAGTGTTGCCAAAGGACTTTACGAATGTAAAGGAGTAGCGGTTTACTTTTGAGTAGAAAATGTCGTTAACTAATTAAATATGCTATTATATGAAGAATTTATTTATCGTATTTTTTTGTCTGGTATCAGTTTTGGCTATAAAGGCAAACGGACAAGAAAGTTTGTGGAAAATACAGGCTGTTGATTATCAAGGAACTTATTATGGCGCAGCAGTAGCGAATGGCGGTATCGGTATATTACCGTGGAAAGAACCTTTCTCGGTTCGTCATGTCATGTTGAATCATGTATTTGATGCTGCCGCTCCCCAAGATGTGAGCCGTGTGTTGCGAGGAATCAACCCGTTTAATTTGCAAATGCAGATTGATGGACAGGGAGTGAGTGGTGATAATATCTCGGGGTGGGGACAGTGCATAGATATGAAAGCCGCCACGCACGATACGCATTTCACTTATGGTGGAAAAGCGGATATCTCTTATAGTATCTGTGCCTTAAGGAATATGCCTTATGCGGGACTGGTGCGTGTAGAGGTGGCTGCATTGGAAGATATGTATTTATCAGTGGAAAATCCCATTGAAGTACCTGATGAATATAAGAATTCCGGTTCGAAACAGGTGAGTGTGAATGTCGATGGAAACGAACTGAAAATAGTACGTACCTGGGCTTTATCCAAATACCGTGAACAGAAAGTGTCAGCTTCTTCCGCTTTTATTTATAATAAAAATCCGAACCTGCAGCAACAATATGACGGAACCAACCGAATCGCTATTTCATTAAAAAAAGGAGAAAAATTTTCTTTCGCTTTATTAGGCTCCGTCTGTACCGGACGTGATTTTATAGACCCGTATAATGAGTCGGACCGTGAAGTGATTTATGGTGCGAAAGAAGGTTTGAACCGCCTGATGGATGGACACCGGAAACTTTGGAATGAACTGTGGGAAGGGGATATTATGATTGAGGGAGATGACGAGGCGCAGCGTGCCGTACGGTTTGCACTTTATAATCTTTACTCTAATGCACGCAAGGGAAGCCGGTTGAGTATCTCTCCTTTCGGGCTTTCTGCCCAAGGATATAACGGGCATATTTTCTGGGATACCGAGTTCTGGATGTATCCGCCTATGCTTTTCATGAATCAGGGCATTGCAAGGACAATGATGGACTACCGTACTGACAGACTGGAAGCCGCCTGTCAGAGAGCATTGAGCTATGGATATGAGGGAGCCATGTTTCCGTGGGAAAGTGATGATGCTGGAGAAGAGTCATGTCCGACTTGGGCCTTGACCGGAGCTTTTGAACATCATATCACTGCCGATATTGCTATCGCAGCCTGGAATTATTACTGTATGAGTGGTGATAAACGGTGGTTGCGTGAAGAAGGTTTTCCTTTGATGGAGAAAGTGGCGGAATTTTGGGTAAGTCGTGTAGAAAAGAATAATGAGGATGGTTCTTATTCGATTCGCAATGTGGTGTGTGCCGATGAATATGCTGAAGGGGTGGATGATAATGCATTTACCAATGGTGCTGCTATGCGTGCATTGCAAGATGCTGCTAAAGCTGCTGCGGTATGCGGTGTTAAAGCACCTGCAATCTGGAAGGAGATAGCCTCAAAACTACGGATTCCGAAATTCGAGAATGGAGTGACTATGGAGTATGAAGGCTATAATGGGCAGACAATAAAACAAGCGGATGCCAATTTGCTGGTATATCCATTAAATCTGATAACTCGTCCTGAAGAAATCCGTAAGGACTTGGAGTATTATGAAGATAAAATAGATAAAACCGGACCTGCAATGTCCTTCTCAGTGTTGGCTTTGCAATATGCACGCCTTGGCGAAGGCGATAAAGCTTATGAACTGTTTGTGCAAAGTTTCCGTCCTAACCAGTTACCTCCGTTTGGCGTTATTTCCGAAGGTGCAGGAGGTACGAATCCTTATTTTGTAACTGGTGCGGGAGGACTTTTACAAACTGTCATTAATGGTTTTTGTGGTTTGGAAGTTACAGATAATGGCATCAAGCAGCTTTTCTCAAAACTGCCGAAACATTGGAAGAAGTTGACGATAACAGGAGTGGGACCGGATAGAAAGACTTATGTCCGGATGCAAAAATAACATTGTTAAGTCTTGGTGTAGTGAAGTATACATATATACACACTGTACGAAACATTATTCGTTGATTTCTGCTTTCATTTAGCCCGATTGAGACTAAACTTTCATTTATTGACCTGTTTTTAATACCTGAAATAAGTGCAAACCCCTATTTTTGCTGCAGTAATAACTTAGTATTAACACAGAACCAGTATCCTTTACTGATTCATATAATCAGGTTTGCATGAATTTTAAATGTTTGTTTTGCGGGGCGCTTATTACACTGTATGTCGGAGTTGCTGAAGCTGTCAACTATGTTCCGGAAAATATTTCAGCGTCCATATCGTTGAAAGTGCCGGGAAATGTAGCTGAAAGGTATTCACTGAACTTGCAGCAATTGGGGAATAACCGTTCATCCTATTTATTGGAAGCTTCTGAAAGCATTCCGGTTACAATCACTCAGAGGGTGGCAGATGTAAATGGAAAATTACGGGTAAATGTCTGTATAACAGCACTCGAAGATATTTATTTTAATTATAGTCAACGGCTATCAACAGGCTATCGCCATGATGATTGTCAATTTTATATGCCGGGTTTCTGGTATCGCCGGAATCTCCGTTCGCCTAAAGATGCGCCTTCGTTCCATTCTTCAGATAGTTGGTTGGTGCGTGAAGACAGGCTAAGCGCACCGCTTACGGGTGTTTATTCGGAAAAAGAAAAACACTTTGTGACTGTGAGCCGTATCGATAAGTTTGCAGAAGAAGCCTTGAGCACTCATCGGGAAGGAGAAATTATCCTTTCAGGTAAAACGTCTCTAGGATTTACCGGATTTGAGAATCAAGACGGAATAACTGCGCTCTCTTTTGGCTTTCCTTATCGTGAAGCTCCCAAGAGTTATATTCGTAAGCTGACATTGGCACCTGCGGTAGAAGCTTTTCAATTCCTGAAAAAAGGGGAGACTGTTCTGCTGACATGGGAGATTCAGGAGAATAAGGCTGATGATTATTCTGATTTTATACGTCATGCATGGGAATATAGTTATGACACTTATGGACCTAAACCTGTGGAGACTCCTTATTCCATAACGGATATGAAGCAAGTTCTTAGCGGATTCTTTATAAGTAGCTTCGTAGAAGGACATCCGTTGGTTTATAATTCGGGAATACATCTAATGACGGAAAATTGCCAGAGTAACGGGCAGGCGGAAGTAGGATTTATTGGTCGTGTGCTCCTTAATGCATTCAATGCTTGGGAATATAGTCACCAATCTGATAGGGAGGATTTGAAAGCAAATAGTATGAAAGTGTTTGATAGCTACTTGAAAAACGGCTTTACTCCGGTCGGTTTCTTCAAAGAGTCGGTCGATTTTGATAAAGGCTATGAAGATCCTGTGCACAGTATACGCCGTCAGTCCGAAGGAATCTATGCTATGTTGCACTTTCTTGCTTATGAAAAAGAGAACGGGCGTCGTCATCCCGAATGGGAGCAGAAGATGAAAAATATGCTGGATATACTTTTGCGGTTGCAACAGGCTGACGGTAGTTTCCCTCGCAAGTTTCGTGATGATTTTACGATAGTTGACACTAGTGGGGGAAGTACTCCTTCGGCTACTTTGCCGCTGGTAATGGGATACAAGTATTTCAAAGACAAGCGATACCTTGCCAGTGCTAAGCAGACTGCGGATTATCTGGAGAAAGTATTGATTTCTAAAGCCGACTATTTCTCGTCCACACTTGATGCCAACTGCGAAGACAAGGAGGCATCTCTGTATGCTGCTACGGCTACCTATTATCTTTCATTGATTACAAAAGGAGACGAGCACCGGCATTATGCAGACCTGACGAAGAAAGCTGCTTATTTTGCCTTGTCATGGTATTATGTATGGGATGTTCCTTTCGCGCAGGGACAGATGTTGGGAGATATTGGTCTGAAAACCCGCGGCTGGGGCAATGTGTCGGTGGAAAACAACCATATTGATGTATTTGTGTTTGAGTTTGCTTCTGTGTTGCGATGGCTGTCAAAGGAATATGCAGAACCCCGCTTCTCGCAATTTGCAGAAGTCATTTCTACTTCTATGCGCCAACTTCTGCCTCATGAGGGGCATTTATGCGGAGTGGCTAAGCCCGGTTACTATCCGGAAGTTGTTCAGCACACAAATTGGGATTATGGAAAAAACGGGAAGGGATATTATAATGATATCTTTGCACCGGGTTGGACGGTAGCTTCTTTGTGGGAGTTGTTCACTCCGGGGCGTGCGGAGTATTTCTTGAAATGACATAAATAGGTCAGAATATATATCTATTATATTTTAATTTGATTTTGAACAAATTCTTTTAATTATTGAATTGTTTGTTTTATTATATTTTGCGTTGGTTGCCTACTTTTGCTCTCACTCGGTTAGAGATAAAGTATTTATTATGAGATTTTTAAATTTAATATTATGGATTTGAAGAAAGCATTGTTTGTTTGCTTGTTGTTGTACTATGGAACAAGTGCCAACTCCGCTTTACCTGTACATTCTATGGCTGGTAAGACGAATCTGTCGGAGCAGGCGAAAGGTATTCGTATTAGTGGTACGATAACCGATAAGGACAAAAATCCTCTTCCCGGTGTGAATATACGCGTTATGGAAGAAGGAGGCACTGGAGTGATAACGGATATGGACGGACATTTCTATATGGATGTGCCGGGAAAAAGTTCCGTAATTGAGATTTCCTATATAGGATTTAAAACCCAGCAAATAAAAGTTGGAAGCAAGATTAACTTTGATGTGATTCTTGAGGAAGATATTGAAGCGCTGGAAGAAGTGGTGGTTACGGGATATGGTAGTCAGAAAAAAATGTCGGTTATCGGTTCTATCGAAACATTGCAGCCAAAGAAGTTGCAGGTGGGGTCTTCACGTTCTGTTACTAATAACTTGGCGGGACAAATTGCCGGTGTGATAGCTGTTCAGCGTTCCGGTGAACCCGGGTACGATTCTTCTAATTTCTGGATTCGTGGTATTGCCTCTTTCTCTGGCGGACAGTCGCCACTAGTATTGGTTGATGGAATTGAACGTGATCTAAATCATATCGACCCGGCGGAAATAGAATCGTTCTCTGTATTGAAAGATGCTTCGGCAAGTGCTATGTATGGTGTGCGCGGTGCGAACGGTGTGATTGTTATTAATACAAAACGTGGTAAGATAGGTGCTCCTTCTGTGAATTTTCGGGTGGAACATTCTATTTCAGAACCTACAAAACTTCCTGAGTTTATCGGTGCAGCCGATCATATGGCATTATTGAACGAACTTACGGAAGACAGGACACGCTTGCCATTCAGCCAGGAGCAGATTGACAGGACTCGTTATGGATATGACCGGGATTTGTATCCGGATGTAAATTGGCTGGATCAAATAACGAAAGATTACGCTTACTCTACTCGTGCTAATTTAACGGTTTCGGGTGGCTCCGATTTTCTCCGGTACTCATTGGTCGGTTCTTATTTCGGTGAGAAAGGAATTATGGAAACGGACAAGACATTGCCTTATGACACCGGAATGAAGCTGACCCGTTATAACATGCGTGCCAATGTCGATTTGGATGTTACCAAGACGACAGTACTGCGTTTGAATGTCGGCGGTTTCTTGCAGACGCACCGTAAGCAGGCTTTTAGTACGGACAATGCTTTCGACAGGGCATTTATGACTTCTCCTTTTGTGCACCCTGCCCGTTACTCTGACGGAACAATTCCTATCATGAATATCAACGGAGTCAATCCTTGGGCTGCTGTGACACAAAGTGGATATGATGTGGTTACGGCCTCACAGATTCAATCTTTGTTTGCTGTCGAGCAGAACCTGAAAATGATCACTCCGGGATTGAAAGCGAAAGTGTCATTCTCGTTCGACCGCTGGAATCAGAGTTCGATAACTAGAGGCAAGAATGCGACTTACTATACTATTGCTACCGGTCGTGATATAGAGGGTAACCTGATTCATTCGGTGTTGAAATACGGAGATGATTCTTTGGGACATGGCAATAAAGGTGAATATGGAAATTCGAGGGTCTACTTTGAAGGAACGCTGACTTATGCACGTACTTTCGGAAAACATGATGTGGATGCATTGTTCCTGTATAATCAGCAAAGTTTTGACAACGGTAGTGTACAGCCTTATAGAAAGCAAGGTATTGCGGGGCGTCTTTCTTATACATTCGATAGCCGCTATGTGACGGAGTTTAACTTTGGTTATAACGGTTCGGAGAATTTTGCCAAAGGAAAACGTTTCGGATTTTTCCCCTCTCTTGCAGTTGGGTGGCTTATATCCGAAGAACCTTTTATGGATAAGTTCAGAAATACTTTGAGTAAATTGAAATTAAGAGGATCTATAGGAAAAGTTGGTAATGATGATATTGGTGGACGACGTTTTGCCTATATGACAACATTGAAGACAGATGCAGACACGTATCACTGGGGTGATACAGGGCAGATTGAACGTAAAGGTATTTCTGAAGGAGAAGTAGGAGTGGAAAACCTTACGTGGGAGACTGCATTAAAAATGAATCTTGGAGTAGAACTGGGCTTATGGAATGAACTGGAACTGCAAGTAGATGTATTTAAAGAAAAGCGTACTAATATTTTCATGCAGCGTAAAATTATTCCGTCACAAACCGGATTCTTGACAAATCCATGGGCTAACTTTGGTGAAGTGACTAATCGTGGTGTAGAATTCTCTTTGAATTATAGTAAACAAATCAATAAAGATTGGTTTATAGGTTTCCGTTCTAACTTTACTTATGCTATCAATCGGGTAGACGAGTATGATGAACCGGAATCTGTGGTAGGTACATACAAAGGGCTGACAGGACGTTCATTGAATACTTTGTGGGGGTTGCAGGCAGAAAGACTGTTTACGGCAGATGACTTTGATGCGGATGGTAATTTAAAGTTCGGTATACCGACACAAGATGTAGGAGCTTCCAAGGTTCGTCCGGGTGATATTAAATATGTGGATATGAACGGTGATGGTTTCATTACTGATGCAGATGAAGGTTATATTGGCGGAACAGTAGACCCGCGTATTGTTTACGGATTCGGTGGTAATATAAATTACAAGAACTGGGACTTGAATTTTTTCTTTCAAGGGACAGGCGATACTTATCGTGTAATCGGTAATACTACATACTTTATTCCGGGCAGCGGACAAACGTTGCAAGGAAATGTCTATTCCAACTATAATGACCGGTGGACAGAAGAGAATTCTTCTCAGGATGTGTTTTGGCCAAGATTGTCGGAAGAGCCTAACCGGCAAAACTACCGGAGCTCCACCTGGTGGAAAAAGAATATGCGATTCTTGCGTCTCAAGACTTTGGAATTGGGATATACTTTGCCGAAAATGATAACCGAGAAGATACATTCGAAGTCGGTTCGTTTCTACGTGAGCGGTAATAACCTTTTCTGTTTTTCTCCGTTCAAACTATGGGATCCGGAATTGGATACTGATACCGGTTTGCGTTATCCTGCTATGCGTTCCGTTATGTTTGGAGTTGACCTGAATTTCTAATTTAAAAAAAGACGATCATGAGTTTGAAGAAATATATATTTGCCGGATTGATAGGCATCGTATCGTTGGGTTCCTGTACGTATCTTGACAAAGAACCGGATACGGAGATTGATATAGATATGGTCTTTGAAAATAAGACAAAGGTAGAATCTTGGCTGGCTAATGTATACAGCCGTATTCCTAATCCGGGAAATGACTGGTTGAATACATACGGATGGGAAGTATTTGCGGATGACCTGACTGCTTCCGCACGCTGGCAACAGTGGGACTGGCCTAATATCACTAAGATTCTTGGTGGATGGACGCCTAATACACAATGGGCGGGCAATTTCTGGGATGGTCTTCCTCAGAAAATACGCCAGGCTTACATATTTATTGAGCGGGTGCATGCATTGCCTGAGGCCGATCTGTCACAGAAAGAAGTGGATTATATGAAAGCGGAAGCGCGTTTCCTTGCAGCTTATTATTGGTGGCAATTGTTGGAGACTTATGGACCGATTCCTTTTAGACCCAATTACATTGCTCCTACTGACTTTACTCTTTCGGACTTAATGGTGGGACAGAGACCGTTTGACGAGATTGTCAGTCATTTGGATAATGAAATGCTGGAAGCGGCAAAGCAATTGCCGCCTGTATGGCAAAGTGTAGAGAAATATGGTCGTATCACTTCCGTTATGTGTCTGACTATTCGTGCAAAAATGTTATTGTTTGCAGCCAGTCCGCTTGTGAATGGTAATGAGTGGTACATCGGGCATAAGAATAAGGAGGGAGAAGAACTGTTTAATTCTACTTACAGTCAGGAAAAGTGGGTAAAGGCTGCTGAGGCTTGTAAACTTTTGCTTGATAAGGCAGACCAGGCTGGATACCGTTTGTATGTGGAATATAATGCAGAAGGAGAGATTGACCCTTTCACTTCGCTTGAAAATGTTTGGTTCACCAAGTTTCAGGATGGAAATAAGGAAATTCTGTTCCCTTACACAAAGCAGGATGCTTATCAAAGTTATCAGTTCTATACCAATAAGGCTGTGACTAAGGAGTATGGTGGTGGAAATGGTTTGGGAGTATATCAAGGGCTGGTAGATGCTTTCTTTATGAAGAACGGGCTTCCGATAACGGATGACAATGCAGAATATGTGGAAGGAGGTTTCTCTACAGAAAAAGAAATAAGAGTCACTGAGTGGACAGGTGGAACAGGACAAAAGGGAGAAGTGACTGCAGAAGGGACTTATAATATGTATTGCAACCGCGAACCGCGTTTCTATACAACGGTGAGTTATAATGGTTCTTGGTATGCCTTAGCCGGACGTAAATATGAGTTCTTTAAGAACCAGAAAGATAACGACTACACACACGATGCTCCTCAAAATGGTTATTTGGTTCGTAAAAAAGTATATCCTCAGGATAATCCGAAGAATGGCAGTTATAAATGGCGGCAAATGTTCTTGTACCGTTTATCAGCTTCTTTCCTTGATTATGCCGAAGCAATCAATGAGGCTTATGATAATAAGGTATCCCGTGAGGAAGCGTTGAAATATGTAAATAAGGTGCGTGAACGTGCAGGTGTGCGGCAGTATACATTGAATACTGTTTCATTGGATGACCCTAAATATATTCATGTAGATGACAATCAGCTGGCAGTACGTGAGGTAGTTCGTATGGAACGGCGTGTTGAACTTTGTTGCGAAGGCTCACGCTGGTCGGATATCCGCCGTTGGAGAATCATTGAGAGTCTTCCTGAAATGTGTGGAGATGACTATGGCATGAATTATGGTGGAACGAACAGTAATGAGTTCTATAAGAGAACTGTATTCCAAACGCGTGTATGGAAAAAGGCAATGTATTGGATGCCGGTATATTTCGAGGAGATAAATAAGAATCCTAACCTTGTTCAGGCTCCTTTCTGGAATTAATTAAATGAAAAGCATGATTATGAATAAGATAATGAAATTAATATGCTTGCTCTTTCTGGCATCGATAGTAGCGAGCTGTAATAAAGATCCGGAGTACTACACACTGGAAACGCCTGCAGACCAGATGCTATTAAGGACTTCTTCTGCTGACCTTACTTTGGAGAAAGAGAAGGAGAATGAGACTGCGATTACTTTTACGTGGAACGCTGCAGCACAGCGTGGCGGTGCTGACGCCAATATTGCTTACTTCTTTAGAATGTATATGGCGGACTTACACTCTAATGTCACTAGCTTATATGAAATTGAAGCCGGAGAACGCTCTATCAGCTTCACGCATAATGAACTGAATGATATTTTGGCTTCTTGGAGCATACTTCCCGGAGATAAAGTTACTATCGAGGCAGAGGTAATCGCTCAAGTGAATTCGTCTGCTCAGTATTTGAAACCGGAATTGTCGAAAACACAATTCGATGTGGTCGGGTATGATAAGAATGCTACTGCGATTTATATGGTGATGATAACGGAAGATGGTGAAAGGTCTATGCGAAGAATGACGGAAAAAGTTGTCGGTTCGGGAATCTACCAGTCACAGGCAGAATTGAAACCATGCAAGTACTTCTTTGCGCTCAGTGCGGAATCGGATTATCCATGTTACATGAAAGGCGAAAATGGAGATAACTCTTTGCAGTATGTAACGGAAGAAGGTGATTATGAGATGCTGGAAAATACGTTTGAAGGTGCTTACGAAGTGATTGTAGATTTGAATGGTAGCATTGTGCGTATTATCCCTAAAATATATGAATTACCTAACAATGGTATTTGGATTATCGGTGACGGTTGTTCTGCTGTAGGTTGGGATGTGAATGGTGCTTTTGAACGGGGAGGAATGAACAATAATGATCCTTTGCACCCGGAACTTTGGACGTATACAGGAGAGTTTTCTGCTTCAGGAGAAGGAGCCTTCAAACTTCTTGCAGGTACTAAGGAAGAAGGTTATGGAGGATATTGCTTCTTTGCTCCTGTAGAATGGGCTAATCCGTGTGAAAACCATGTTCTTGAAAAGTTGAGAAAAGGCGGTGATGACTGGAAATGGAAAGTCCCAGCTGCAGGAACTTATACACTAGTTATAGACTTGAGTGCCATGACCATTTCTTTGAATCCGGTGAAATAACCTATAATGTAATATCATTAAAAACGAATAGAATGAAATTCATAAGAAATATATGTTTAATGTCTTTGTTTGCCGCTTCGCTCATATTGGGAGCATGCGGTGACGTAGAAGGTGCGGGCGAACCACAACCCCGTGTACCGAGAGTGGAAGTGGAATCTGAAAATTACTATGTACAAATTGTACAAGAGAATATAAATGGGGTTGCTTTTGTATATCGTTGGTTGGATATGGAAACAGCATCGAAATATGTTATAACTTTGGCGTGGGAAAAAGATGCAGAAACGACTAAAACTCTGGATATAGAGGATAAGAGTATACTGACCTACAACGGAGTGCGTGAGTTGCTTTTTACCAACCGGCAAATAATGGAATACATGAGAACCTTTGGATTGGATGAAAAGGAAGCTCAACTGAGCATTACATTGGAAGCGTTCCAGGCAGATGGTACGCCAATTACTTCCGAAGCAGCTAAGGCATCAAAGACCTCTGAAATCGATATTATATTGGGTCCCGGTGTGGAGTTAAATCCGGATTTGGAATAGAATAGTAACAATTAACAAGAAAAACTCAAAACTTATGTATATGCAAAATATAATCGCGCTTGGAATGATTTCCCTATTCACTTGGGGGTGCGGTAATAGTGACAAGCAGAAAGGTGAAACGGTGCAAACACCGTTGGAAGACAAAGTGTGGTATTCAAATCCGGTTATAGACTCCGATAATCCGGACCCGACAGTGATAAAGGCAGAGGATGGATATTTCTATCTGTACGCTACGGGAGGTAATACATGGATACATAAGTCTAAGGATCTGGTACATTGGACTTATGTGAGTGGTGCCTATGAGGAAGATAAAAAACCGTCATGGGAGCCGGATGCTGGTATCTGGGCACCGGATATTAATTATATCGATGGTAAATATGTAATGTACTACTCTTTGTCCAAATGGGGCGGTGGAGAAACTTGTGGTATTGGAGTTTCCGTTTCGGATAGACCGGAAGGACCGTTTACTGACCAAGGTAAGTTATTCCGGAGCAATGAGATTGGCGTGCACAACAGTATCGACCCTTTCTATATCGAGGATAACGGCAAGAAGTACCTGTTTTGGGGAAGCTGGTATGGTATTTGGGGAGTTGAGTTGAGCGAGGATGGCCTTTCGTTGAAAGGTGGAATAGAGAATGCGAAAGCAACAAAAATCCAAGTTGCTGCCAACACCGGAAACACGAATGCTTACGAAGGGTCCTATATATTGAAAAGAGGCGATTATTATTATCTGTTCTGTTCTACCGGTACCTGCTGTGAAGGTGCGAATAGTACCTATCAGACGGTGGTATGCCGTTCTACGAATCTTTTCGGTCCTTATGTAAATAAGGCGGACGAAAAGATGAACGATAACAAACATGAGGTGTTGATACATAAGAATGATGCATTCCTGGGTACAGGGCACAATGCTGAAATAGTACAAGATGATGAAGGTAAAGACTGGATAATCTATCACGCTTACCGCACTGCCGATCCGTCTTTGGGTCGCGTAGTCTTGCTTGATAGAGTGTATTGGGATGACAACGGATGGCCTTATCTCGTAGGAGATGGTCCGGTTGTGAAGGCGGAAGCACCTGCTTTCAAGGATAATAAGTAATTGGTATGGGATAATTGCAGCTATATAGCTGCAATTATCCTAATTTTGCTCTCGAATTTTAAATTTATAGGTTTTAAAGATGTTATGAAAAAGAAATTACTGCTGAGTTTGCTTTGCATTTTACAAATTCTATTTGCACTGCAAGCACAAAACACACAACGGAATATCGCATATACGGATGATAACGTGAGATTCACAGTCATCTCCGACGGAGCCCTCCGCTTGGAATATGCTCCGGATGGGAAATTCGTGGATAGCAAGTCTCATATCGCTATCAATCGTCTGTACCCTCAAACGGATTACAAGTTAAAAACAAGAGGTGGATGGGTTGAAATAACGACTTCTAAGATGAAGATGCGTTATAAGAAAAACAGCGGACAGTTTACGGATAAGAACTTAATTATCACCGCAGCTAAAGAAATGCTGCCTTTTTCCTGGAAACCCGGTATGCAACAGAAGGGTAACTTGAAAGGTACTTATCGTACATTGGATGGTATGGATGGTGATACGCAGACACAGACTTGGGTGGCTGATACAAAGAAGGGTGAAAAACTGAAACTGGAAGATGGTCTGCTGGCTACGGACGGCTGGACTTTCATCGATGATTCGCAAGGACTTCTGTTTGATAATGATAAGGATTGGGATTGGGTGAAAGAGCGTCCGGCTAATGGCGGGCAGGACTGGTACTTCATGGCTTATGGACATGATTATAAAGCAGCTCTGAAAGATTATACTCTTTTTGCCGGAAAAGTGCCGTTGCCACCCCGCTATGCGTTCGGTTACTGGTGGTCGCGCTATTGGCTGTACTCTGATAAGGAATTCCGTAATTTGATTGATAATTTCCATACGTATCAGATTCCTTTGGATGTATTGGTAGTAGATATGGACTGGCATTATACGGAACAAGGAAAAGGCGGTTGGACTGGTTGGACCTGGAACAGGGACCTGTTTCCGAATCCGAAAGGATTCCTCGGATACCTCAAACAAAATGACGTGAAAATAACCCTCAACCTGCACCCTGCGGATGGAGTGGCTTCTTATGAAGAAAAATATCCTGAACTGGCAAAGGATATGGGAGTTGATCCTCAGTCCAAACAAACGATTCCATGGATAAACTCAGATAAGAAGTTTATCAAGAATATGTTCAAGAATGTATTGACTCCGATGGAGAAAGACGGGGTTGATTTCTGGTGGCTGGATTGGCAACAAGGGATCTATGACCCGAAAATGAAGAATTTGAGTAATACCTGGTGGATTAATTATGCTTTTTTCAGTAATATGGAAAAGAACCGGGATACGCGTCCTATGTTGTACCATCGTTGGGGAGGTTTGGGAAATCATCGCTATCAGGTCGGTTTTTCAGGTGATGCGGTTGTATCATGGAAATCATTGGATTTTCAGCCTTATTTCAATTCTACGGCTTCTAATGTATTGTATGGTTATTGGAGCCATGACTTGGGCGGACATATCGGCGAAAGTATCGATCCGGAAATGTACACTCGCTGGTTGCAATTTGGAGCTCTAAGTCCGATTATGCGTACGCACTCGCAAAAGAGTGCCGGTTTGAATAAAGAACCGTGGGTGTTTAACAAAGAGTATTGTGATATTCTTCGTAAGACAATCCGGCAGCGTTATGAGATGGCTCCGTATATTTACACGATGGCCCGTAAAGGGTATGATGAAGGGTTGTCACTTTGCCGTCCGATGTATTATGACTATCCGGAAAGTAAAGAGGCTTATGAATTCCGCAGTGAATATATGTTTGGAGATGATATTTTGGTTGCTCCCGCTACGGCTCCGGCAAAGGATGGTTATGTACAGGTGCGTGCGTGGTTGCCCGAAGGTGAGTGGTATGAACTGCATACCGGTACTTTACTGAAAGGCGGTCAGATTGTAGAGCGTCCTTTTGCTATCGACGAATATCCGATTTATGTAAAGGCAGGCGCTGTATTGCCAATGTATACAAGCAAAGTAATGAACTTGAATGGCAATGACGAAGAAGTTGTAATTACCGTATTCCCCGGTGGAAATGGGGCGTCTTCCTTTAGTTTCTACGAGGATAATGGAAACGATAAGAATTATGCGTCAGAATATGCTGTGACTAAACTGACGGCTTCCCGCCGGGGACAGGAACAAACAATTGTTATTGGTAGGCGTGAAGGACAATATAAAAATATGCCTGTTTTCCGTTCATTTAAAGTGAAGGTGCTCTCATCGCTTGTCCCGCAATCTGTTACTGTGAACGGACAACCTGCAAAATACGAATACTTAGGTGAAGAGTTTGCTCTTTCTGTCGATTTGCCGATTTTGTCTTGCGACCAGGAAAAGGTCATTAAGATAGTTTATCCTGCGGAAACGGCTGATATGAACGGTTTATTGGGAGCATCGAGACGAGTTGCCAAATCTATGGAGCAGTTGAAATATCGTGATTCATATATTTGCTTTAAAGAAGAATTTGGTAAGATGGGAAGTTTAAGTGAAGCAGTTACTTATGCTCCGGACAAGATTTCTTCTTTAGTTTCCGATTTCTGGAAAAGTTATAATGATTTTCCGGAAGTTCTGAAACGCCAAGGTTTGAATGACGATAATAAGGCGTGGTTCTTGCAGTCTATTTGCTGGAAATAAGAGTGTAGATGGACGGAATGATGAAGAGGAAACCCTTTTCGGACACTTTCCTCTTTTGTTTTTCAGGCTGAAACCTGTTAGGGACTTGACAAATGCATTTTAATGTTGTATCTTTGTAGCTCAAGGAAATGGATTTCTGCCTGATAATAACTGAAAAATTAGATAAAAATGAATATAGAAGTAGTATAATATAGTGACAATTGTTCTCTCTCTTCTTGGACTATACCAAGAAATAGAATATCTGATATAGGCTAAGGCTGCGAATTCCACAAAATTCGCAGCCTTTTTTGTTGTAAAAAATAGACGATAAAAGTCGAATTCGCAATTTGAGATTTTATAATAAACTTGGATACCGTTTATAATAAACTGCTCAAAAGTTTATTATAAATGTATCATACGTTTATGTACAAAGCTGTAATGAGGGATATTCCTAAAATAATAAAATTTAAGGCAACTAATTCATTGCGAGTTAGTT
>ERZ791920.548-NODE-548-length-33142-cov-9.378971_pt1 | contig 33142 bp, 49 predicted proteins | sample MGYA00510136_ERZ791920 | MGnify/ENA primary metagenome ERZ791920 (study PRJEB30046, sample SAMN00792066) | human gut metagenome | study: EMG produced TPA metagenomics assembly of the A metagenome-wide association study of gut microbiota in type 2...
GGTTACGGAATCCCACAGCTTCGACATGGGAGGCAGCTGTTTGATGAGCATGACCGGCGTGCCGGGCGTGATCCCGCTTATCGGGATGCGGGCGATCGGGATCCACGCCGTGCCGGAGGCCGAGTGGATGCTGCCCGACGGGACGGTCGGGTCGGCGGCCGTTCCGGTGTTTGGCGTGCCTTTGAGTACGGCGATGGCGGCGGTCTCGATGTTCTGACCGTTCCGTGTGTATTTGAGGCAGACGAGGTCGTTGCGGTTCTGGCCGCTCATGCCGCTTTCGATGGTCGCGGTCTCGGCCTCGGTGACGCGCGCGTATCGTCCTTCGACCACGAGGTTGAGGACTGGGATCAGCGCATGGTTGGCGTCCTGCATGGTGACCGCGGGGAATTTCCCGTCAGCCCCCTGCAGCAGGTAGCTGCCGTTGCCGATGATTCCGGCTTGCATGGCGCCCATGTCGCCGCTGGTGATGTGCGGTGTGCCGCCCTTGCCTGTGATGAGCGTGGTGGTCATGTCAGTCCTTTCCCTCGGTAAGCCATGCCGTGTAGGCCGCGTCCTGCGTGGCGGCGAGTTTCTTGAATTCCTGCTGGCATGAGGTGCATGCCAGTGCCTCCTGCGTCACTCCGTCCGCGGTGGTGTGTTTGATCTGGTGCCAGTCGCTCGACGTGCGCGGATCTCCGTCGGTGAGGTATGCGCTGTCGTGGCAGCGGTCGCATGTGTATTTGGTGATGTTCGTGGTTTTTGCCATGATGTTCCTTTCAGGCGAGTCTTTGCCATACGTGTCCTCCGATGATTGTGGGGATTTCCTTCCATGTGCCGCCCTGGTCGTTGGGGTTGCCGGCGACGCACCAGTAGAGCGAGCCGATTGGGTGTGCGGCGAGGAAGGATGCCGCTGTTGCGCTGGATTGTGCGGTGATGGTGCCGTCCTGGCCGATGGTGATGGTCTTGCCGTCGGGTTTGACGCCGCCGAGGGTATCCGTTGCGGCCACGGGCAGAGTGTAGGCGTTCGCTCCGTCCTGGATTCTGTTGAGTTTTTGTTTGTCTCCGCTGCTCATGAGGCCGTGGATCGTCGTGGTCGCGTCCCGGTCCTCGGCCAGCGCCTTCCATTCGTCCCAGCTGTTGGAGTTCCAGGTGCGCCGCCAGATCTTCCCGGTCTGCGGGTCGGTGAGGAGTTGCGTGGTCCAGCCGAGTGCGGTGCGTTGCACGATCAGACCGAAGTGTCCGACGCCGCTTGGCTTGTGCGAGCAGGTGTTGCCGCCGCCCGCCCAGTAGGCACCATAGCCGGTTTTGAGCGTGTTGAGGTCGGTGCTGGTGAGGCTGGTGGGCGCGGGCAGCGTGTGCGGCGCGGTCAGGGTCACCGTGCTTCCGGCGCGGGTGGCGGTGACGCCTGTGCCGGCGGCGATGGTCTTCACCCGCTCCTGTGCCGTGTCGTTCGCCTGGCTTGCGAGCGTGTTCGCCGCATCCGCGGTGGTTTGCGCCTTGTCGGCTTTGCCGTCCGCCTGGGTGGCGAGGTCTCGTGCGCCGGCGATTTCGGCCGCGGCGTCGCTTGCGGCCTTGTTGGCTTCGGTGGCGGTTTTGCGGACCGTTTCGAGGTCGGCGGCGGTCACATCGGCGCTGAACGTCCAGTTGGAGAGGGTGAGGCCACTGCCGGCGTAGTAGGCGTGGCCGTCTCCGGAGCTTGATCCACCGCCGCCGGTCTCGCCGGTCGATTCCGTGGATGCGGTGGTCGCCTCGTAGGTTACGGTCGGGATGCCGTCTTCGATTTTGATGATTTTTTTGGTGATTTCGGCGGTGACCTTGATGCCGGTGGTGTTGTCGCGGCCGGTCACGGTGTCGCCCACGTCGAGGTCGATGCCGTCGGATTCCACATCCACGTCGATGCTGCCTGTATCTCGCAGCTCCTGGAGCTTTGTCTTGCCTTTGGTCTCGAGTTCGGCGGCGTCGGCGTTGCTGAGCTCGTAGACGCTTGTGCGCTCGTCCGCGCCTTTGATGGTCTGCGTGTGGCTGAGCGTGCCTTTCTGGTCGGCGTACCAGTGGACGACGATCCTGTCCTTGAGTTCGCCCTTGCCGAGGCAGATCAGGTGGTTGATCGGATGCGAGGCGAGGGTCGCATCGAAGTCGATGAGGTCGGAGTCGATGAGGTCGCCGGCGGCCGTGATCGGCGGCGCGTCGACTGTCACGCCGTTCTGCGCTGCGGTGATGCGCAGCCGCAGTCCTGATGCGCGCAGCATCTTGGACAGGCCGCTCCACGCGTCGCAGTACCGGTCGAACTGCCAGTTTGCGGTTTTGGATGTGCCTTCCGTGACGGTGAGGATGTCCTGCAGTCCGATACGGGAGATGACGGTGCGCAGGAGCGTGCCGATCGTGCCGCTCATGGTCAGGTAGTCCTTGCCCTTGTCGGGTTCGAGGATCTTCGAGGCGAGCAGGCCGTGCCAGTCGCGACCGTGGTAGGTGAGCTCGCCCTCGCCGCCGGTGACGCTGGTCTTCACGTCGTCGACGATGCCGCCCCAGCCGGTGCCGTCGACCCACCATCGGCAGCCTGGTTTCAGGCATGCCGGGCATTGGAGGTCGAAGTCGTTCTCCCCCGACCCGTATGCCAGGTCGAGCGTCCATGAGGCGTACGAGCCGGACGGCGTGCCGTTCGTGTCGGTGACGATCAGGTCCATGGCGGTTCGCTCCTCTCCTCGATGGCGGTCAGGTCGAATTTGAATCCGCCAGCCCAGCTGATCGTGCTCATGCCGGGCGGCAGCGGTTCAAAGATGTAGGTTCCGGATCCGCGTCCGGTGCCTCGCACTGCCTTGGCGAAGAGGTTCGTGCGCAGGCCGGTGTCCGAGATCATCGTGACGGTTCTGCTATCGGAGGCCGCGTCGATTTCGAGGCGGCTTCCGGCCGGAATGGTCGCGTCGACCTCGTACCGGTTGGGGCCGATGATGATGTACGGGTTGACGCATGGGCCGAAGATCGTGAGGCGTATCGGCTGCGGCATGCCGCTCGTGTTGGCCACGGTGTCGAGGATGCTCATGCCGCCGTAGTCGTGCGGATAGTCGTGCGGGTAGTCAAGTCCGCTGCCGGCGTCGGTTCGCGGATCGTGGTGTTCGGTAGTCCCGCGCCGCCACATACCGTCTGCAAGCACGATGGTCAGCTGCGTCTCGACCATCGTGGGCGTGATGGTCTGCGGCTCGCTTTTCGGGATCCACGCCCTGGTCTCCCATTCGCCGTCGGCCACGAGCGTGCCTGGCGTGCCGGCTGCCATGTCGGCGTCGGCGAGACGGCGCAGCAGGTCGAGCGTGGCCAGCGAATCATGGATCCTCACCGTGACGTTCGTTTCGCGTGTCTTGCGGGTGACGCCGGTCAGACCGCGTGCGCCGATGCTGTAGTCCCAGACACGGCCGCGCAGTCCGGCGAGCGTTTCGCCGTACAGAGGCCCTTCGAAGCCGATTCGCTCACCTGTGGCGGCGCACGCGTATTCAAGCGATTGCACTTCTCACCTTCCTTGCGAAGTCGCGGTCCCCTATCGTCGGCGTGTACCTGGCGATGATCGATCCGAGGTCGTCGTGCAGCGATTCGACGGCCGCGATGAGTTCCCGCAGATCGCCGTCGCCGGCATTGGCGCCGGTGCCTGCCGTGACGTTCAGCCTGCCGGTCTTCGACCAGTCCGTGCCGTCGAGGCTCATCGTGGAGACGAGCGAATCCATGGACCGGTCGACCACGGCGGCCGAATCGTCGATGCCCAGCGCCATGCCACGGCCTATCATCACGCCCACCTCGTCACGCATGAGTCGTGATGGCGAGTGGATGCCGAGCTTGCTCTTGACCGCGGAGATGGCATCGTTGACTCCGGAGAGCAGGCTCGATGCGATGCTGCCGAGCTTGCTCTGGATGCCGCTGACGATGCCGCTGACGATGTTCGCTCCGATGCTGAGCATGCGGCCAGGCAGGGATGACAGTGTGCTGACGATGTTCTGCACGAATTGCTGGCCGGCCTGCAACGCCTTTGATCCCATCTGGCTGGCGAAGCTGGCGGCTCGCGCGATGGTGGACAGCAGCCATGCGCCGACCCTTGCCGGCAGCTGGGTGAGGAACGTGCCGACGTTCTGCAGGAATCTGCTGCCTGCCTGGATGGCCTGCGATGCCATACTGGAGACCCATGCGGAGGCCGAGGCCACGGCTCCGGCGAGCCAGCCGGCCACGTTTCCTGGCAGTTGGAGGAGGAATGTCCCGACGTTCGTGAGGAACTGCACGCCCATCTGCATGGCCTGCATGGCCGTGGACGACACCCATGCGCCGATGTTCGCGGCCGTCGAGGCGAGCCAGCCGGCCACGTTTCCGGGAAGCTGGGTGAGGAACGTGCCGACGTTCTGCACGAATTGCATGCCCATCTGGAGGGCCTGCGCGCCGAACGCGACCGCGTACAGCGCGATTGACGTGACGGTGTAGCCGAGCCAGTAGGCGATCGTCTCTGGCAGGTTCATGATCGCGTTGGCGAGGTTTGTGAGGAACTGTTGTCCGGCCTGCAATGCGGACTGGCCAAGGCTCACGACCCATGATGCGACGGCTGACGCTGCTCCGGCGAGCCAGCTGGCGATATTGCCGGGCAGTTGTTGGAACCATTGTCCGACACCTTGGATGGCCGACGGGAGCGTCGAGGTGAAGAACGTGACGATGGTCTGGCCGATAGAGGTGACCTTGCCGACGGTCGCCTGCCACGCGGACGAGAGGAACGACGTGAACGACGCCCACATTTGACGTCCGGTATTGGTCTGGGTGAAGAACCATGCCAATGCGGCCACGACCGCACCGATGGCTACGACGAGCATTCCGATAGGATTCGCGTCCAAAGCAGCGCTGAACGCCAATTGCACGGCAGTAGCGGCCTTGGTCACCGCACTCCACGCCGATTGAGCGGTCTTGACGATGTTGAACGAGCCAGCGAGTTGCTTCAGGCCGCCCGCCACACTTCCCGCGTCGGAGATCTTGCCAATCAAATCGAACGCGGCCGTAGCGGTCTTCTCCACACCGGAGGCAGTCGCGGAAATGGCCTTCAGTCCACCGGAAACTGTCTTCAGCCCGGCCGAGACGATATCCCAGCCTTTGACCGCGAGCAATGCAATGGTGATGGCTTTCAACGCGCCGGATACCAGTGCGCCGTTCTGCTGCGCCCACTGTCCGACCGACTGCAGCCAGCCTCCCACCGTCATGAGCACGCCGGTCAAAGTGTTCAACAGTCCGGCGAAGCTCTGCGCCGCGGAACTGGCGGTGCGCGCGCTGTCGTTGAAGCCGAAGGCCTGCGAGACCGCGGCCGCCAATCCGGAAACCAGCGAGCCCAATCCGGAGATGACGCCGGTCAGGCTTTCAAGGAACGGCTGCAACGCGCCCGTCTCGATGAACGTGTTGACGAACGTCTTCGCCCATCCCGCCGCGTTCGACAACGCCTGCGCGACTGAAGCGACCACTCCCGCTAGCGCGCCGGCGGTTGTGGAGAACATTGTGGCGGCTTCGCCGCCATTGTTGAGTCCGCCTATGAGTGATGTGATTGCGTTCCAGAGGCCAGTGAGTTGGCTTTTGAGGCTGGCCGTCGCCGAGGCGAGCATCTGGAAGCCGGGGATGTTGGAGATCGTGTCGCCAAGGTTTTTGAGTTTCGCCTGTGTGGCGGGTATCGCGTTCTCGAGACCTTGTTGGAGTGCCGCTCCGACTTTTTGCAGAGTTGGTGTGACGGCTGCGGTGAATGTGTCGATGAGTGGGATGGCTTGGTTGAACAGGCCGCGCAGGCCGTCGAGGACTGGTGTGGCGGCTGTTTCTCCGAGTCGGCTCAATGCGGCTTTCACGTTGGCCAGGGCGCCGGTGAATGTGGTGCCTGCGGATAGTGCGGCCCCGCCTAGGCCTTCCTGCATGGCGTCGGCGAAGGTTTGGAAGTCGATCTTGCCGTCCGAGACCATGTCGGACACTTCGGCGCTGGTCTTGTTCAGATGCTTGCCGAGCATTTGGAGGACTGGGATGCCGCTCGACATGAGCTGGAGCATGTCGTCGCCCTGGAGTTTGCCTCGCGCGGCGACGGAACCGAAGATCATGCCGATGTCGGTGAGGCTTCTGCCGCTGATCTGCGCGGTGTCGGCCACGGTCTTGAGGACCTTGGTGAGCTGGTCGCCTTCCTTGATGCCGGATGCTGACAGGCTGGCCGCGACGGTCGCGGCGTCACCCAATCCGAACGCGGTGCCCTTGACGGAGGCGAGCGCGTCGTTCATGATTTCGGTGACGCTGGCGCTGTCGTGGCCGAGGCCTTTGAGTTTGGCTTGCGCGTTCTCGATGTTGAGCGCTCGGGTGAAGCCGCCTTTGGCGGCCAATGCGGTGATGCCGCCGGCGAGGGTGGCAATCGCGCCGGTGCCGATCTTGCCGACTTTGCCGAACGCGCCGCCGATTTTTGTGATGAGCGATCCGCTGCTTTTGGCGGATGCCCTGTCTACGGCGTCGCCGATGTCACCTTCGATGCTTTTGCCGAATCCTTTGCCGGATGGTTCGACGTGGACGTATACGACGCCTATGTCCTGTGCTGCCATCGTGTTTCCTTATTCGTAGGTTGGGATTCCGATGGCGGTCGGAATCAGAGGTCGTCGTTGATGTGGAAGTAGGCTTTGAGCCGTTCCCTGTCCTCGCGTTGACGGCGGGTGAGGTTGTGCGTCGGGGTTGGCGGGCGGAGCGGGTCGTGCTCGTGGTCGAACCATGGGCGTTTGCGTTGTCCGGACAGCGTCCAGACCGCCTGTTCGGCTCCGTCGGGCGCGTAAACGGCGTTCTGCAACGCCATCCACGAGTGGCTCGTATGGTCTTTGAGGATTTCGCGGGTCAACGCCCAGGCGAGTCCCCAATCGACTCGTGGACGTTGGCCTTCAACCCATTCCCGGAAGCGTACGGGCCTGTAGATCTGCCCGTACGCTCGGATCCAGTCGTAGGCTAGCGCCGCGCGATTGTTGTTCCAGAGGTGGGCGAGGTAAACGCTTTTGGGTCCAGTCCGGATTCCTCGGCCCACGCCTTGATGGTCGCGGTGAGGTAGGCCATCGGACGTTTGGTCTTGCGCAGCACGTTCCAGAAGTTCGGCTGCATCGTCTGGAAGTAGGCGAGGAACGTGCTCACGCAGGCCGTGGTTTCCTCGTCGGACAATGCGGGCTTGCTTTTGACCAGGAGGATGGCCTGGACGAGTTCGATGGGCAGTTCCGCGTTGTTGAGGTTCGGCAGGTCGAGTTTGACGCCGGCGACCTCGAGGTGCACGTCGGGTTTGAGCTCCTCCGCGTCGGTAAGGTCCACGTCCACGACATGGTAGGTGTTGTCGCTCATTTCGTCTCCGTTTCATGGTTATCGGCGGTTATGGGTAATGGTCCCGTGCGGTCGACCGCCATCGGCCGCACGGGAAGAATCAATGGGTCACTTGCCGTCTTCGGTGACGAGGCCCCAGGCGTGGAACTGCTCGCCCTTGTCTCCCTTGAGCATCTTGAACGTCATGCTGAAATTCATGATCTCGCTGGATTTCAGGCTCACGTCGTCACGGTCGGACACCTTCGCGTTGGTGCCGTACAGGAGGAACGGACGGTCCTGCTGGTCGAGCGCGACCAGCACGAGGATCCATTCCTTCTTCAGTCCGGCTCCCTTGATGCTGATGCCTCCGTCGGATTCGACGTCCACGTCGAAGTAGGCCGACACCACATCCTTGCGGCCCTCCATGGCGGCGAGCTGCAGGGTCCAGTAGCCCGGATCCGTGTCGGACAGGACGATGTCGCCGTTGTGGGCCTTGTAGTCGGTGCTGTCGCCCGGCTCCGGATGCAGTACGGCGCCGTCCTCCGTGGAGTAGCCGATCGGCTTCTTGCTTGCCGGCGGGGTCCAGGCCACTCCGGTCGGAGCCACGAACGTGCTGTCGCCCTTGGGGAACAGGAACAGCGCGTAGTTCTTGATCAGGCGCACGTTGCCTGCGGTGTTGCCGCTGGACACGTACCCGTAGTCGGTCGCGCCCTGCGCGGCGACGGTGGTTTTTTCGTTGTTGTCAGACATTCGTCTGCACCTTTCCGTTCTTCGCGTGTGGCGGCACGTTGTCTTTGGTTGTGTTTCAGTTGACGGTGACCTCGAGCAGGAGCACGCCGTACGCGCACACCAGCCTCTTGTCCTCGTCAGTCATGCGTACCGGCCCGGATTCGAGTGACGCGTCGATGAGCGGCGCGACGGTTCCAAGCCCGATGATCTCCCTCGCGATGTCGGCCCACAGGCGTGCGGCCTTGCCCCAGTCGCCCGTATGGTCCTCTCTCATGCAGCGCACGCTCAACCGCAGCCGCACGTACTGCGAGATTGGGGTGCTCATGCCTTGCATGGAGTCGGCCAGCGTGGCTTCGGTGAAGGGAGGTTCGAGGTCGCTTCGTTCGATGGTGTCGAACGTCACGTCCGGGAACAGTGTCCTCAGTTTGGACAGGAGCAGGGGTTCCGTGCGCCGGGGAGTGACCGGGATGCTCATACGCGCATCCTTCCGAGCGTGTCCTCCAACGTGCCGTGCGCCTTCTCCACCGGTGCCGGGCAGATGATCGCCACGCCACTGCGGTTCTTGCCGTCATGGTCGCGCACCATGCAACGGCTGTCGGTGACGGCCTCGTTGGCGGCGTCGCGCATGCGGTCCCGCAGGGTCTCGTTCTTCAGCACCTGTTGGCTGAACGCCTTGCGGTTGAACACGAATCTGCATCGCTTGGCCATGTTTATCCTTTCCGCTCGCCCACGGTGAGCACGTCGCCGACGTGCCGTCCGTGGAGGTTGTTCCACACTTGCGGTTTTCCTTTGACGGGCAGAAGGACGCCTCTGACTTTGATCAGGTCGGTGGCTTGGATGCCTGTCGGCTGGCTACCGCGGATGTGGATCGTGTATTCGATGGTCCGTGGATTGGCGTTCTCCTCGACCTGGTCGGTGGTGGAGGACGGGGCTACCACCGCCTGAAATGCGCCGACACGGACGGGCTTGCCCTGGATTGGATTGCCATCCGTGTCGGTCGTGGGTTGGCCGCGCCACACTTCGATGGTTTCCACTAGGACGTCTCCCCCGTTGCCATGTCGACGCTGAACGCGCGCTGAGCGTTGATGCCGAGGATGCGTTTCTCGTCGTCACGCAGCCACAGGTCGCCGGTTGGTGCTCCGAAACTGTATTGTTCGCTGAAGCTGCCGGTGGTCTGGTTCATCTGGGTGACGCCGCCGGGAATGCCGTACGGGTCGGCCTGCATGATCCTGCGGACGATGTCGCAGGTGATCTTCGCCAGGAGGCGTGGCCGTTCTTTTTGGAGACGTTGCCAGTTCGGGGAACGTTCCTTGATGTAGTCGGTCACGTCCATGAGATGCGTGTCGGCCTTCTCGCGTTCCTCGTCGGTGAGCTTGTGCCATCTCCGTTCGAGGTCGTCGGAGGTGGCGAACACGTCGGGTTCGACGGTCATGTCGGTCTCCGTCAGGCGGTAAGCAGGACGAAGCGGTTGATGTCGCGGATGCGGAAGCCGACCTCGATTTCGATTCGCACGGCGAACATGTTGTGTTCCCACAGGTTGATCTGCTTGCCGTCGATGGTGACGGTGGCCTGGTCGGAGATGCTGGTCTGCAGGCCCTCGACGCTGCCCCATGCGGCGGATGCGAATTCGCCGCCGACGCCGATGATCTCCTTGGCGGGGGTTTCTCCGGTGACCGCGGGGACGTGCACGCCCTTGGAGATCTGCACAGGATTGCCGAGGATGGTGGACACGTCGGACGAGCCGGTGCCGTCGAGGAACAGTGGTCGTCCGTTGTTGTCGGTGGCCTGTCGCAGGAGGCTTCGGCCCTGGGTGGACATTGCCCATCCGTCGAGGGTGCCATCCGCCGCGGATACGGAGTCGTCGGCCGCGTTCAGGTTCTTCCACACGTTTTGACCGAGGCTGATCTTCTTTGCGGTCTTCAATGTGTCGAAGTCCGAGCCCGGAGCGTCAACCAATCCAATGATGGTCTTGTCGAAGGTGCGCGCGATAGCGCCCGGCCCCTTGGCGACCACTTGGTCGTAGAGGGCGCCGAAGTCGCGCTTGAACTGGTTGGAGAACGGCATGATGACCGCGATGGTGTACGGCAGCATGTCCTTCTTGCCAAAGCCGACGCCGCTCTTGGGCTTCTCCGCTCCTTCATCGACCCACGCGGCCTCGGGGTCGCCGGTGATGATCGGCACGCGTGCGCCGTTGCCTGGAAGCTTCATCTCGGGTACGAGCTGCATGAACGCGCTCTGGTATTTCGCGGTCTGCCAGATCTCCGCCTGGGTTTCTGGAGTGAGGTCGAGGCCATTGCTTTTTCGGGTCATTGACGGATCTGCCATGACTCATCCTTTCATTAAGTGGCTGATGGTTGGGTTACAGGAGCGTGTTCTTCATGGCGTTGGCGAAATCCTCGCGGCCGGAATGTTTCGGCTTGGCCTGTCCGGTGCGGGCGCTCTGCTCCGCGACGATTCCGCGGGATCTCATGCCGGCGAACACCTTCATGAGTCTCTCGGCGTAGCCGCCGATCTGCTTCTCATCGTCGCCGACGAGGACGCTTGGATCACTGATGCCGTATTTGGCCGCGACCTCGACACGGATTGCGGAGAGCTCTTTCTCATGTTCGGCCTGTTTGGCTTCGTTTTTAAGCTTCTCGTTCTCTTCGAGCGCTTTGGAGAGCTTCGATTCGAGGTCGGCGGTGTGACCGGCCTTCTCCTTGAGTTCCTCATAGTCGCTTTTCCTGCCGCGTTCCCTGCCAAGGCGTTCGTTGATGATGCGGTCGACTTCCTCCTGCGTGAAGGTCTTCGGCTTCGCGTCGTTCACGTCCTTCGTGGTCGGAGCGTGCTGTCCCGGCTCCTGCTGGCCGTCAACGTCGGTCTGATTGTCTTCTGCCATGATTGGTAGCTCCTTTTGTTTGGTTTTCCACGCCTGACGCCGGCGAGTGGGCGGCCATTCTTGTTGGTTTCGCGCATGGCTGCGCCCCGCCCCATCGCTGGGGTGTGAAAGGTAAAAGAAAAACCACCACGTTTTCAACGTGATGGCTTTCTGGGATTCAGAGATTTCCAAGCGCTTTTCTTCGCGCGTATTCGGACCTGAGTTCGTCGGTCGACACATAGTCGCCGACGGACCAGCGCTTCTTTCCTTCGTTCCTGACCCATTCATATTCGTCCTGCGGCATGGAGATATCGCCATACTTGCGTTTGATTTCCGCAAGATGGCGCTCATCGGTGACTTCCTTCAAATCACCGGGCATAAACGTGAAACGGTCGGAACGATCCATAGGTTCAATCATAGCAGTCTCAGATAAACAATCGGCCTGCCGTCGGATGCTCCAAGCCCTTCGAAACGAAGAGTCCTTCCTCTCGGCAGAAGAATTTCGTATTCTCCCGGATGCTGAGTGATCGGCTCCACATACACGCCGGCGCTTCCCGGCGGTACCAGGATTCTTGTGGCGATGCGGTCTTCCCCATCAACGTCAATGCCTCCCTCCTTGATGCTGGTGGCCATATAGCCGATGTGTTCGAAGGTGCGACCGGTATTCAAATCGAAAAGCGACTCCATGTCGTTGACGTGGAACGTCGACAACCGCATCTGCCTGTCGACCGTAAAACGTTCTCGGGTGATATGGTCGGATATCGCTTCGTCGATGCATTCGACCTGATGGATGACGGCTTTTGACGGGTTTCGTCCGCCGAACAGGTAGCCGTTGATACTTTTATAGCTGTCTCCGGTCCAATCCATCAAAGCCGCGATCTTCTCGTCGTTGGAGAATCTATCTCCAGGCATCCTGACGCTGTAATCCGACAATCTCGATAGTTCGGAAGCACTGATCGGAATCGATTTGCCGCTCCATCGAATCGTCGGTTGGGCAGTCACGCCATCATTGACCTCATCGTGATAGATGCGTCTCAATTGGGCTAGCGTGTCACGCCAATCGCCGTCATCGCCGGCCGCGGCCTTGGCTGCCTGGTACATTTCACGATACCTGTCCGGATCGTATCCTTTGAGTTTGCTGCTGCCCCAGCTTGGCACGATGTCGCAATCGCAGTCCGCATGGTATTGCATCTGCCGTCCGGCGGTGTCCCCGCTCAGGTAGGCGAATCCACGCGAGGCGAGCATAAGGCAGAACGCGCATGTCTTAGCCCCTCGTGGGACGCGAGCCCAGCGAGGCTTGGTGGGGTCGTTGGCCACGGCCCTCTGCATGGTCAGCCGTCCGACCGTCTGAATCAGATTCTGCACGTATTCCAGCGCCTGCTCCTCGTCGGCGAACGTTGGCCACAGGTCGTCGATGGTTCTTCCGGCGTTGTTGTGCACGACGCCGTTCTCATCTGGAATGACGTCCTTGTAATGCAATCCCATGAAGTCGGTGTTGTTGAAACCGCCTTCCATCTGCCAGACCGCACGGTCGGCGGTGATGGTCGGCGGATCGTATTCCGGCATGTCGATTCCGCCGTATTGCGCCCATAGGTCGCGCACATGGCTGTAGTAGTCGGACGCGAGCTTGTTGGCCGCGTCAGCATACCGGTTGATCTCCGCTTTGATGAGTTCCTGGCTTTCACCGTCCCAGACAAGTCCTGAAACGCTGTTGCCTGCCTCCTTCTGCAAGCGGCTCATGGTGTCCGTGTAATCCTCGTACAGGTCGTTGAGGTCGAGTTCAAGCCTTCTGTGTTGTTCCGGAGGCAGGTTCAGACTGTTCAGGCTCATTTCCGCCGCCTTCCGGTAGTTTGAGGCTGACCGGCGTCATGCCGGTAAATTCAATGCCTTTCAGTCCAAGCATCGATGCCGCGGATTCCGGTGTCACCCCGGCTCTGATCGCTACTCCCAGTGCGTCGAAGCTGTCCTTCAGCCCCCCCCCCGCAACAGTTGATTTCGTGGAAGCGTCGGCCTGGCGTTCCCCGTCATCCTGCGTCTGCTCCGCCTGTTGGCGCATACCGCGAATCTGATCGAGGACCTGTCCGGCTTGAGCCTTGCGCTGGTCGGCCTTCAAACGGACGATCTCGCTTCTGCTCAATCCGGCGCGGGTCATGCCGACCTCGCTGTTGGCGAACGAGTCGATGCTGCCGGCGAGTTTGCTGAACGCGTCGGCGCTCATGGAGCTTGACGGAGTGTTCGGATTCTTCCAGTCGACCTGCAGTTTCATCAGATCATCGTCTGACACCGACGGGTCCTGCATTCGAGCCACGAGGCGTGCCGCCTGCAGGATCGATTCGCCGAAATCACGGTCGCAGTGGCGCGCCTCGATAATCAGGTCCTCGCGTTGCGCCTCGGTCGCGTCCGCTGACGTCGGATTCGCGTCCGATACGATGCCGAGCGAGCTGGCGGGAATGTTCATCGCGCTGGCGAACATGGCGGCCCAGCTTTTCAGCATCGTCAGGTGCGGATCCATGCTGGATGCGGCCAGTTGGGTCACTGTCGGCGAATCACCGTCCGCGTCCTTGCTGATCATGTTGTAGCGGCCCATGTAGAGTTTGAGCGCGGCGTCCGCGCTCAAGGACGCGAGCTCGTCGCTGGTGCCCATGAGCAGGATTTTTGGGAATGCGTAGAATTCGGCGTTCGCCTCGGCGCGCACGATGGTGCGGTTCGCGCCGTCGATGATGTTCATCGCGTCATGGCTGATGCGGGAGCGTCCGAATGGTTTGACTTCGGTGGCTTTGTAGGCGAGGCGGAGCACGCTGCATTCGCCGTTCACGGTGGGTTGTGATCCTTGCACGTACCATGTGCCGAGACTGCGGGACACGCTGATGTTGCGCGTCGGCATGTAGAGCACGAGTCCGATGGCCTCGTTGTCGTTGTTCACGTCGGTTATGGCCATGCATGCCTTGACGCGTCGGTTCGGGTAGTCCCAGATCGCTGCCGAGCTTTCCGCGGTGTGGGTGCGGATGAGAGGCCTGTTCTCCGCGTCTTGGATGACGCTGAGGAACGAGCAGCCGTGGATGAGTGCCGTCTGTATGGCCTGCTGGAGGACGCTGGTGAAGCCGATTCTGCTCATGAAGTCCTGTAGTTGGAACGGATCATCGACACCAGGCGAGACGAATCCATCGAATACGCAAAGCTCGGCGAGCATGTCCACCGCCTTGCGTGCCCATCCCAATGGCGTGTAGTGGTCCTTGATGGACTGTGGAACCGTGAGACCGAAGTCGACCAGCGGCTCTTTCGATTCGTAGTATGCGGTGAGTTTCCGATTGCGGCTCGCATGGCGTGTCCACACTTCGGCGAGCTCTGCAAGCAGTTCGTTCTCTTGGTCTGTAAGCCCGTCGATGCTGGTGGGCACAACCAGTTTCGTCAGAGCCACCGATCCTCCGGACGGCCGCCAGCTATCCGGAACGTTTGTCATTTGGATGTCGCCCATTTAGATTCCTCCGATGGTCTGTCGTCTTCCAGGATGCCGTTTCGTGGTGAACGCCCCGTAGAGCGCCAATGTGGTGGATACGAGCGGCGTTATGTCGATATCCGAGCCGAGCTTGTTCCAGGCGATCGCGCCGGACTGCCCCAACGGCCGCGTGGTCGCGCCCTTGACGGCTGCGGCCAGCTGTGGCTGGTATTCGTCCCGCGGGTGCCTGAGCGTGCCGGCCTTGAGCATGTCGAGGAACCGTCCGCATGCGCGGCCCATCTCCTGCATGTTCGTGACCGTGACCTTCACGTGCGCGGCCTTCAGGTCGGGCAGCAGGCTCATGGCCGGCGACTGCGCGTCGATGACCACGCTGGCGGTCTTCGGCCAACGTTCGGCGAGCCAGTCCACGGCCCACATGGTTCCCGCCTGCCGCGCGTCCTTGATGTTCGCCATCTGGACGATGGCCGAACCGTCCGCGTATCGTAGCGCCGCTCCGATGGTCAGCACGCTCCTGTCCGGAGGCATGTCGATGCCGAAGCTCACCGTGCCGCCCTCGGGCACGTCGTCGACGGCCGCGGCCTGCCACAGGTCGGGACTGATGGCGTACGCGGTGGCGGTCTCGTCCCATATGCCAAGCGCCTCACGACGGAATGAATCGTCCGACAGGTTGTTGCGCATGCGCATGATTGCCTGTTCGCTTGTACGTTTCGGATAGCTGGGATTCGCTTTAGCCCACTGTTCGCGGTCGTCCGAATCCGCGTCCTTGTCGGCGGCAAGCTCCACGTAGAGGAGGTTCCCGTCATGGTTCAGCGCGTGCATGCGTTTCTCCGTGAACGCCTCGCACTGGTCTCCCGGCTTGGGTGGATTGCCCATATACACGACCAGGGGGTTAGGACTCGTGTTCAAAACCGGAATCATGTTGTCCATCGCGCGCACTGTGAGGATCTGCGCTTCGTCGAACACGGCCACGTCCACGCTGTGCAATCCTCGGCCGAAACCGTTCTCGCGGGCGCCGAACATGATGCGGCTGCCGGACGTGAACGTGATCTCCTGTTGGCCGTTTGCTCTGCGAATGCGTTCCACGTACCGGCCGAGCACTGGATTGTGCTCCATCTCGCACATGTCCGCGAATGTCTCGTCGCTGGTGCGCGTATGGTGGGCGGTCCAGATGGCTTTCAGGTTCGGTGTGAGTATCGCCTTGAGGAACAACGCGGTGCCGACGGTGAAGGTCTTGCCGATCTGCCTGCAGCTGGACAGCACGGCGCCGTCCGCGCCACACGCATACTTGCCTTCCGCGTTCTTGGCGAACAGAAGCCACAAGAAGCCCTGCTGCCACAAGTCGAAACGGATGCCGGCCTTGCGCGCAGCTTTGTTGATTCGCGTGAACTCGCTGCCGACGATGCCTTCCGGCTGGCGGAGGACCTTGGCGATCTCAGACAATCGACGCTCCGACATCCTCTGTCACCTCGTCTTCCTCATCGTCCAGCAGGTCGGTCAGGCCGCCGCCCTGCAGGGATTCGATCCTGTCGCACACCGCGATGAGCTGGCGGCTGATCGCCGGCAGCGCGTTCGCCGGAGTGGACGCGTCGTCCATGGCCTTCTGCAGCCGGTCGCGGTTCGCGCGCAGCATGTCCAGCATGCTGCCGTCCATCATCCGTTCGAAGCTCCGCTGGTCGAGGTCGGATTCCGGTTCCCGTTTCGTCTCCGCAGCCCTGGCAGCCGGACTGTTTTTCCTCGCCTGTGCCGGCCTGTTCTTTTTCCGACGCCGATAGTCTTTCTGTCTGCATTTCACGGAGCAATATTTCTGCGGGCTGCCCCTGCCACTCGGTCTGAATTGCCTGCCACATACTTCGCAGATCATTGCGTTTCCTTCGTTCCAAAACCAGTGATGAACCCGAGCTCTTCGCGCAATCTTGCTGCGGCAGCTTCCGCCTGTGCAAGCGTCTTGAATGGACCTCTCTTGTGTGCCTTCCTGTTCTTGATAACCTCAACTTGCCATGCTTTTCGGTCGTTACGCCAGTAAACACCGCGGATTCTGGATTTGCTGTTCTTATTACAGGAGACTCGATACTCGGAATTCTCCTGAACAGTTACTGCTCTTAAATGGTCTGGATTAACGCATGAACGGTTGTGGCAGATATGATCAATCACCATCCCGTTTGGGATAAACATGTTATGGGTTAATGCATATGCGAAGCGATGTGCTGGAACGGATGTCTTTGCCAGACGGAACGTGCCGTATCCCTTTGGATGATGAGCGCCGTTCCATTCCCAACATTTACTAGGATCAGCGCTTTTGAAGTATTTATTAAATCGTTCTATGTCAGACGCTGACGCTTTGAAAAAGGTCATATTCCGCCTTTCATTCAACGTATGCGTAACACAATCCGTTACGCTTAAATTTCAAGAGAAATATCGGCACTGCACCCGAGGCTACCCCAAGGGGGTATGACCGGGTACCCTGCCCTGGTATCGGGTCAGATGCCGAACGTTTTGAACGGCATCGAGCTTGATTTCACTTCCTGTCTGCCAGCCAGCAGCGCTCGTGCGTGTTCGTCTGTCTTGTCGCTCTTCATCCTGTTGCAGATGCGGTGCGTGAGCCTGCAGTTAGTGAAGCTGTATGGATCACCGCCGCGTGAGACCGGTATGAGCTCATCCACTTCGGCGCTCATCGGATGTGGTGTCTTCAATGTCTTGTCGACTGGCTTGCCGCAGATGGCGCACACATCGTATGCGGCCAGCACTCTTTGCCTGAGCATGCGCCGCCGGTATCCGTTGCCGACCCGCTCGTTGCGTCGCTTGCTCATGGTTATTCCTTCGTATGAAGTCCTAGCATGGCCGACCACGTGTCGACTAGGGATCCCGTCATCTGCGGATATCCCCTCACGAGGTTATTCATGGAGCGCCTTCGGCGGGAGTCGAACCCGCGCATACACGCGGCCGCAAGGAAGAGGATCCGAAGATCTGCGACCGGTGCGATCTGCCACTGATTCCTACGAAGGCATGGACAGGCGGTTTGAGCATCACCGCATCACGTAAGCGCGGGATTGGCTTGCCTGCCGCTGTTGGTGTATGCCCACTCTGACGCGGAGCGGGCGGAGCGTGTCCGATATGCCGTTCGGACAGGACGGTGTTACGCAACCCAAGGAGTTAGGAGAATCCAAGGCGGATATGAAAAGGGTTCAAACCAAGTCACCTCGGTTTGAACCCTCTAATCCACTGACAATTGTGCGTTGCACTTTCGATTTTGTCAAATCGAGTCGCGTCGCACGACCTGTCCATGCACGTCGGAAAGCCTGTACAACGGCTGCCCCTTCACGTTTTCACCAACCGGTTGGAGCCTGCCGCGCTTGCGCCATGAGCGAATCGTGTTCGCGTTGCACTGGAATCCGCATTCGCGCAGCAGTTCCGCGCACTCACCAGCCGTGAACGCGCGTCCCGACCGGAGGCATTCCCTCAGGAACCCCAACCGCACATCCGCCACAAGGTAAGTGTTGCCGCACACAGGACATGCAACGCTTACCGCGCCAACCGCCGCGGTCAATTCGACGCCGCACAACGGGTTCGGGCATCTGCCGACGCCATGTTTCGCAGGCGGCACGTCGATGATGTCGAGCGTGCGGCGTGCCATCCGCTCCCAGTCCCGGTAGATGGAATCGATGTCCGGCAGATGACTCAGGCGTGGGCATGCGGCGCAGTCGCGGAGCATGCCCAACAGACGCGGACGGGTGACGCGGGTCACCCACGGCATGGCCGGCGGCGCGTACAGCCTGCGCCACAACGTGACCGCCAGATCATCGACCTCCTGCAGGTGATCCACCACGGACAGTCTGATCGGCGTCGGCGCCGAGGGCAGGTTGACACGTCCGGACTGGTGGCCGCCATAATGCGCGGTCGAATCCAGGAACTCGTACAGTGATTCCAGCCATTCCGGATAGCTGCAGAGCCATCCGCGCAATAGCCGGTCGCATTCCAGACACAACGTATCTCCGGCACGGCAACCGGCACCACACACGTGGCACGCGCCGGCGAGCGCCGGCTTGTTTTGGCTGGTTTGTGCTGGCTGTGGCTTTGGTGTTGGTTGGGATTCGTTGTTTCGTTCGTTCATTTGTTCGATTCCCTCCGGCGTGGTAGTCTTCTGGTGGTGATGCCAGGAGCCCGGCCGGAAGGTCGGGTTTCTTGTTTATTCGCGGTGTTGGATGATGGCTTGGATTTCGGGCTTCGGTATTTGTGGCACCAGTGGCGCGATTTCGTCGGTTGAGTATCCGGCTTGGTGCCATTTCATGATCATGTCCACGAGGATTTTCTTCGTTTTCACTGGTTCATCGTTCCTTTGCTTTTCTTTTGTGTTTGTCGGTTTCCGTGTTCCATGCGCGGATCCGTTCGGCCGCGTCACTCATTGGAGCCCCTGACGGCCGTGTCGATGCGCTGCCTGACAAGACTGATGCGCTCGATGCGTGCCCGGCGGCGGAGGATGAGAGCGTATTCGTCCATGACGTCAAGCTGCCTGCTCAGCAGAGTGATCGGACAGGCGGGCTCGAAGTCAAGCGTGCCATCCGCATACCGCTGCAGCATGCCCTTGAGCCTGCCGGCACGAGCGGTCAAATCACGGTATTCGACGCGCATCCGCTCCTTATAATCGGATCCGTCGGCGCTCGCGGATTGCGCTTGGTCGGCGGTGGCGAGCACTTCGATGGCTTGGCGCAGGTATCCGTCGCGGATCCAGTCGGCCGCATGCTCCCATTCATCGTGGATATGTTTCGGATCGTCCTTGCGGAGTGCAAATTTGAGCCCGAACAGGCGTTCGGCGACGGCTTCGGTGCGCGCGTCGATCGGCGGCAGTGGCGGTTCGAGCGTTTCATCACTCATTGTTTCGGGTCCTTTCCGTGGGATGATTGCGTTGGTCTTCCAGATGCGGTATCCGGGTTTTCATTCTTCTTCCGCGTCCGATCTAGTCGAAAGCCACTGCTCGAAAAGACGGTAGGCGTCCAGTGGGATGGTTTTGACCGGCTGGAATTTGAGACGCCACATACAGTCGGCGCACACCTCCGTGACGGCCTTCGCTTGGCCGCCATAGGCAAGTAGCACGCTGTAGACGGGACTCGAGCAAGCGCGGCCGCACAAGTCGCAGGTGTGCATGTCCATCGTGACCCACTCGTCACGCTGCGGCAGGAACGGATTCGACCCATCCCTTTCCTCCACGGCATCGGCGAGCGCCTTCCTGATCTCATCCTTGGCGGTGAGGTAGGCATGATACCTGGTCGACGAAAACTCGTAGAGCGGCCGGTTGCCGTCGCGGGATGCGGCGCGCACTGCCGCTAGTTCCTGGTCGATGAGCTTGCCGAGCATGCTGATGGCGATGTCTGCGCCCGTGTTGTTCATTGCTGTCTCTTTTCCCTGTCGTGTTCCGCCACCCATCTGAACAGGGTGTTGATGGTGATTTCGGTCACTTGGCGTTCCTCGTCGTCTTCCGGCACGATGTATATGGCGCCGTCCCGAATTCTGATTTTCACCGTGGTTCATTGTCCGATCCGCTCACATGACTCCAGTCGCATGACAGGCCGGCCTGCTTGTAGTCCGAGTAGACGACGCAGTCAACTTTCCTCGTGTCGGTCAGGGTGACGACGCATTCCGTGAATACGTCGGCCCCGGCGGAGCACTGCGAGTCGACGGACCTGACCGCATGCGCTGGCGTGGAAGGCTCCGACGCGCTTCCGCATCCCGCGAGCGCGGTGCAGAGGGTGAGGGTGATGGCGGTGAGTGTGGCGCAGATGGTGTTTCTCATTGTTCGTTCCTTTGATGGTGGCTGGCGTGGTGGTTCCAGAGGCGGATGGCTTTTTTGAGGTTTTTGCCGTCGACGTGGAGGATGCATTTGTGCCGGCAGTTGGGGCAGATGCAGCCGTAGATGGTGTTGACCGGTTGGCGGGTTCGGAGGTTGTAGACGGTGCCGAGGGTCAGGATGAGCGGCCGGGACTTGCGGCATGCCGGGCAGGGTGCAGGTCTGCGCCATTTGCGTGGGTTGGTGGCGATTCTGACGGTGTCTGTGTGGTGCATTTCATTCCTTTCCGTAGATGGCGAGGCTTCGGATGCCGTCGCCCATGCTGTTGGAACATGTGTTCGGATCGTGGTCGATGATGTCGTTTCCGATGCCTGGGAAGCGGAGGCTGGCGGCGCCGTCCGGATGCCGGATGAGTTCGAGTCGTCCGTCGATGATGACGTCCTGATCGGTTTGGGCGATGCAGCGGCGGCCGATCAGGATGGCCGGATCGGCCGACCGCCATTTATGCAGCGGGACGTTGACACTCACCGCGGCTCCTCGCCTTCGTTTTCGCCCCTGGCGTCCTTTTCGGCCGCGTCGTAGCCTTCGTCGTACACGTCGTCGAGCAGCGTCTGGAACTCAGGAGAGGCGAAGAACGTTCTGATGGCGTCCTTGGCCACGCGCCTCCATGGCTCTTTGCCCTCCATGGGCATCTCGTTCCATGGACGTGGATGGCGGGCACCGTTGCTATACCAGCACAAGTAGATGGCCTCGGCCACCTTGTTCTGCGTCTCCAGACCGATCGGAATGGTCTCCTGGTCTGCCATGATGGCTCCTTTCAGTATGTTTCCGGCGGTTCCTTGGCGGTGCGGTCCGCAATGATGTAGGCGGCGAGCGCGACGCATAGGGCGAGGATGATGAGTATGGCGTGCAGGGCGAGCCATTGGATGGGGATCCAGTGGTGGAGGCCGATGCCGATGATCGGCCGGATGATGGCGTGCGGCACGAGCAGCAGCGCGGCGATGGCGAACAGCGTGGCGAACCAGTCGCCGACGCGGTTGGAGATGCGGTTGATGGTCTGTTTCATTCCGAGGTTCCTTTCATTGTTGGTACGGTTCATGGCCTGTTGGCCATCCAGCCGATCAGGATGGCGGCGCATAGGAGGATCACTGCTGCGATGTCCATCACCTTGCTGCTTCCGTGGCGACGTATCGGACCGGATGATCGGAGAGGTGGCGGATGATGCGCGCGTATTGACGGATGTCGCGGTCGAGGCATGTGCCGGTGCGGTGGGCGCTGGCTGCAGGCGTCTCCTCTTCCGGTTTCACATCCCAGCCGGCGGCTTCGAGACTGTCGCGGAGGGTGGCCATGTCGATGCGGTGGTGGTGCAGCGGGAGGTTCGGGCAGAGTCGGCCGATGAAGTCGAGGTCGAACTGCGGGTTGCTGCCGGCCGGATGGAGGGTGAACGATTGCGCGAGGCTGTCGACGTATTCCTCGAGCGCATTCGCCGTCGCCTCCTCCGTATATCCGCCGTCGAGCGCGTCTTCGAGCAGTCCGTTGGCGCAGTGCATGCGCCACGCCTTGATGTTCCCGTCCGCAACGGATGCCTTGCGGCCTTCCAGTCCGATGACGCGGCGGAAACCTCCGACGCACCGCACGCCTCTCATGTCGGTGCAACGCATTTCCACCTCGAGGATCCTGTCATGGTCCGGGTCGAGCCCCGTGGTCTCCACATCCATCCATAGCAGCATGTCGGGCTTGTCAATGGTCATTCCGTTTCCCTCCTGTCGATGTCGAGTGTGGCGACCTCCATGGCTGTCAGACGGGTCGCGGTGCCGTCCTGGTTGAGGCGGAGCCAGATCCCCTGCCAGTCGCGCACCGGAGTGGTGCGCGGATCCCCGCCGAGCGGGACTATCAGCCCAAGGCGTTCGGCCTCCCTCACATGCTGATGGACCCACCCATGGCAGCCGGTCGTACCCGAACCACACAGCTCAACAATGTTGGCCGGACTGTGCCTCACATCCGGATCCGCCGCCCGCCGCAACTGACGGTGATGGCCGGAGCGTCCAGGCCAGCGTGACGGGTCATGGATGTTCGTCCCGCAACGCTGGCAATGCCATCCCTGACGCTCCAAGGCGGCACGCTTCGAATCGTCGAACTCACTCACAACGCACCCCCTCCTGCATCAGACCGTCGACCAGCACCAAACACGCAGTGCAGTCGGACCTCAGCCCCGCCGCCATCGCCACGATGCCGTCATCCGCCCTGCCACCGGCGAGCGCTCGCAGTTCGATCGTGCTGGCGGCCTGGGCGGTGTCGGTGAGGAGTTGGGCGAGTCTTTCGAGTTGTTTCCTGGTCATTGGTTGTTCTCCTCGTCTTCTTCGTTTTCGTCGGAGTCGGCTTCGCTGATGGCGGCGATGAGGCTGGTCAGGTGGCTGGTTTCGTCGTCGGCGGGCGTGTAGCCGAGGTCTTGGAGGATCTGGTAGTAGCCGGGGATGCGTCTGCTGGTGTCGTTGACGGTGGTCCAGTCGGTCGGGTCGATGAACCATTCGAAACGTGCGGCGAGGATGGATGCTGCTTCCAATGGCCAGTCGTCGGTCTGCAGGCTGATGCGGGCGGCTGTCGGGGCGTCTTCGGCTGTGATGCCGGTGATCTTCTCGTATTCCTCGCGGCTTCCGGTGTGGTCGTTCCAGTTGGTGAGGGCGTCGGTGAAGCCGCCTGGGAAGGGGTCGATGATCTGCAGGAGTCCCAGCCGGGCCGTGGTTTCGATGAGCTGGGCGCGTTTGACGGCGTGGAGGTTGGCGTGGAGCCATGCCATGCGCTTGTCTGCGGATGCGGCGGCGTATTCCTCGAGCGCGTGCCAGCGGGCGTCGCGTTCGGCTTGTTCGGCGGCTCGTCGGGCTTCCTTTTCGGCGTCGGCGGTCTTGTCGCGGCGGGTCCAGAGGGAGACCTGCTCCATGTGGATGGATACGGCTGCGGGGTTCTGTTCGCGGATTTTCTCGATGGTTTCTTCGGGGGTGCCGGTGGATGGGAACATGCAGCCGGCGTATCGCCATTCCGGGTTGCTGTAGGGTGGGTCGGGGATGAGGTTGATGCCGTTGTCGGACTCCACGAGGAGCGCGGCGACCGATTCGATCCATTGCCGGTCGCGGTCGTCGCGTTCGATGTTGTGGAGGATGTAGTCGAAGTTCGAGGTGCCGGCCGCCTGCGCGAGCTTCTTCTGCCTGTCCGGCTGGCCGTCATATCGCGCTATGGCCACGAGCTGGCCGATGGTGAGCTGGCCGAAATCGTCGCGGGATGCTCTGACCTCGTTGTCGATGCTGGCGGCGAGGTCGGTCACGTCGCCGATGTTTTTGCGTGGATTGTCGGGGTGTGGGTCGATCAGGCTCGTGTTGATGAGCTTGATTTCGTTGCTTTGGTAGTTGCTCATTGCTTCTCCTTGCTGGTTTCTTGGTTGTTGAGTTCTTCGGCGCACGCCTGGCATGCCTTCCACCATTCGCTTGGGTTGCCGTTGCGGAGGCTTCCGGTGTGGTCGTATTCGTCCTCATGCGGATCCATGAGCTGGTGGACGTGTTCGCAGTTCCAGGTGTGCTTGTGGCTTGGTGGCGGCGAGATTGGCTCGGGCGCCCAGGTTTCCCATTGGTCGCGGAGCCATGTGTTGAGCCGTGGGATGTGGCCGCTGCGGATTTGGCCGTCGTTGACGGCGTGCTTGTAGCGGCGGAGCGCGGTTTGGAGGCGGGTGAGTTCGACGGGGTTTCCGGCGATGGCCGCGTACAGGGCTCTGGCTTCGGCTTCGGTCTTGCGGCCTTTCGCGCCGACGGATCCGGGATAGGCTTCGGCGAAATGGTCGAAGCCGGATTCCGGCGTGGCGGGTTGCTTCGGTTTGCCGGCGGGAGGGGTCGGAGAGGGATTATCGGTATCGGTTTTATGCCATGTTTTTGCTTGGCTGTCCTCTAGCAACTTGCTAGACGGTTTGCTACCTGTCTCGCTACTGTTTTGCTCTCCGTTTGCTTGGCTGTTTTCTGGCAAGTTGCTGAATGTTTGCTTGGCTTTCTGGTTGGCCGCCTTGCGGCGTCCTCCCTTGCTTCCGGCCTTTCTGCGCGCCTCGCGCTGCTCTTCGGTCAGCGTCTTCGGCTCCCTGCAGATGCCTTCCGCGTAGACCGGACGCCATCCGCCGTCGTGCTCTTCCATGAGGCCCGAGTCGATGAGCTGCTGCAGCTGTTTCATGGTGCCGCCGGCGTCCTTGAGGTCGAGCTTGTCGAAGTGGCCGGGGTACGCGGTGGGGTCCTTGGCTTGCATCGAGATGCCTTTGGAGTGGATGACGCACAGCTTGACCCACAGTCCCACGGTGGCGAGCGGCAGGCGGCGGATGCGCCTGTCGTCGGCCATCTGGTCGTCGATGATGAACCACATATCTCTCTTGCTCCTTCCGTGGTTCAGTCGATCTCGCCGGTGTCCGGATCGACGGTCGCCTCCACGTCGCCGTCGTCCATGTCGAGGCTGCGGCGCATGTCGTCGATGAGGATCATCTGCCGTGACGTGGCGGGCTTCGCACACATGGCCTCCATGGCCAGTCCCGCGTCGAGGATGCGCTGCGCGAGGTCCGCGCAGTCGTACACGGCTTCGGTGATGGCGTGGATGCCGCCCCACTTGTCGATGTGCTCCTTCTTGGTGCGGGTGTCCATGACGGTGCGGCATGCCTTGAGCACGACGGCCGCGGCCTTGGTGACCTGCTGGGTCTTGCCGATGAGGTCGATGAGCGTGTCGGGCGTGGCCTCCTGCGGGATGAGCGCCTGTTGTTCGCTGGCTTTCATTGCTGCTCCTTAGAATTCCGGTTCCGATTCCGGTTTGCCGAAGTCTCCGAATGATGACTGGTCGTCCGACGGAGCGCCCCACGGATCGTCGGCAGGTGCGGCCGGTTGCGTGGACCGGGCCGGCTGTTGGCTCCAGCCGCCCGCTCCGGTGTTGACGGTGGGCGTCTGTGCGGCGGGATTGCCGTAGATGGGGCCTTGCGGCCGTCGGTCGATGCGGCTGACCTGCGCGGTGGCGTAGCGTAGGCTCGGGCCGATCTCGTCAACCTGCAGCTCTATGACGGTGCGATTGGATCCGTCCTGCGCCTGGTAGGAACGCTGCTGCAGACGGCCTTGTGCGATGACGCGCATGCCCTTCGCAAGGCTCTGCGCGCAATGCGAGGCCATGTCGCGCCATGCCGAGCAGCGCATGAACAGTGCCGCCCCATCCTCGTACTGGCCGGTCTGCTTGTTGTATACGCGCGCGGTGTTTGCGATGGTGAAGCCGGCGACCTGCGCGCCCTGGCCGGTGGTTCTCAGTTCCGGATCCGCGGTGAGGTTGCCGATAATGGTGATGACGGTCTCCCCTATGGCCATGTCAGGCTCCCTTCACGTATCCGGCCGGTTCCGGGCCGAGCTGGCTGGGATCCTTGGCCTTCCACGCGCATTTCGCGCGAAGGCATCCGGCCTCGCGGTCGATGACGATCTCGCCGAAGCGCGCCGGCGCGACCATGGTGAGGTTCCAGCCCCGATCGCGGTTGAGCGCGCTGATGGTCTCGTACAGTTCGCCGATCAGTTCGGCGGATGTCATGCCGACGCTGGCGGGTGTGAGCGGCCATTCGAACCACTTCTCGCCTTCCGGCCTGCTTGGTGTTTTGCTTGGCAACGTTTGCCTCCTTTGGATTGATGTCGTGCCGGGACGCGGAGTCGAACCACGCATCCGTTCGCCGGCGTGACCTCAACACGCCGATCCATGGCGCCCGCATCCTGTCGCGGGTCCCGGCGAAGGCCGGACGGGAGGAGAAGAGAGAAGATGACCCGTCCGGCTGGTTTTAACGTCTTTTCCTTGACGCGTGGGCGGTTCCGGCATGGCCGCGCATGACGAACCACGTCCATGCCGCAATGTGTGAGGAACCGTCCAAGTCCTTCACTGCCGTTGCTCGTCCAGCCATCGCATGAAGCGGGGGTCGGAGCACAGGCGGCGCATGATGATGGCCGTGGGGATGAGCACCGCGAACGGCGCGGCGATGAGATGTTCGATGGGGTGCGTGCAGGCCGGCGTGCAGTACAGCACCCACATGGCCATTAGCCACACCGCGAAGATCAGCTGGTGCAGGATGATGCGGGCAAGAGCTTTCATCGTTCGCCTCCGTCCGTAGAATCGGTGGAATGGACATCAATGTGGTCACCGGCGTCGTTGGCGCCGTCACGGGATTGGTTGGCGGTGTCGCCGGATGTGTCGCCTTGTTCCAGGCGCGCCATGGCAACAAGCTCTCGGAGCAGGCGAACGGCTCGGCTGAGGAAGCCAACCGGATCGCCGTCGAATCGAAGCGTGCCGCCGAGCAGGCCAACTGCCTTGCAGGAAAGGCGAACGAGATAGCTGCAGACGCGAACTTGATCAGCCAGCGGGCGTTGTCCGTCACCGCCGACCAGACGGTCTACAAGTGGCGGGTCGAATACGATGGAGAAACCTCGACCGTCTTCCTTGTCAACGATTGCCCCGACATGGCACGAGACGTGTCCGTGTTCGTCCGCTTCAAAGACCAGACCGTTGTGCAACGGCACGTCGACGAGGTTGCGCCGTTCGGAGAGGTCGCGCTCGAAAGCGAGTTCTTCTCCAAGCAGATATTCGAAGACCAGGCCGGTATCGACCGCCTGAACGCCCAACCAGGCTTCACCTACTTCGGACGTGGATCCTGTCGTGTGACGGTTCACGTCGCTTACACTACGGAGCTTGGTGCCAGACGCAACGACAAAGTCGAGCAGCGCCTGACCAACAGCCAGAGGCATTGATTCCATCACAGCTCCTTGTTGATGGTGTCGATGACGATGTCCACGAGGTCGGCCACGTCGAGGTCGACGTATCCGACGATGTGACCGAGCGAACGCCTTGCTTCGATGTCGTCCCACCCGTCGGCATAGGCCGGACGGATGGCGTCGCCCTCGTTCTCGAATTCCCTGAATATCGCTTCGACGCAGGCTTTGCGGATGTCGTTCATTTGTCCTCCTTTTCTTCCCATGGATCCGGCCACGGGGTATCGGTACGCCAGTCGTTGTCGGTCATCACGCACCCACCTCTTCCTCGTATTCGGCCGTGCACTGGTACAGGTGTTTCTTGAAATAGGCGATCATCTGCTCCTTCGGATACATGACGACTCGTCCCACCTTCACGAACTTCGGGCCGATGCCCGCGCTACGCCAGTACGCCAGGGTGCCTTCCTTGATGCCGCAGTTGTCCGCGATGTCCTTCGTTGTATTCATCGGCTTCAACGCCGCCGCCAATGCGGCAAACACCTCTTTGTCATCCATCACGCACCCGCTTCCAACGACGGCTGGAGACAGTACCGGCGGATGAAGTACGTCTGGCCCTTGGCGACGAACCACGGCTCCCCCGCCTCATCGGTCAGGGTATGCAACGAGGCGCCGTTGAAGTTGTAGGATTGAATCTCACTGGTCATTTTGTTTCCTTTCGAAGTGAGGGGCGATGAACGCCGCAAAGTTTGTGAAGAATTTCCTGCTCACAGCCAACGAAGAGCAGAACGTGACGTTCTCCATCGCAGACGTGTCTGGAGCCATGTCTGTCGTGGAACAGACGATTCGCGTTATGGCTGAAGCCGGCAACGAGGACGCGCAACTGGCCTCGACCTGCCTTGAATCAATCTGGCTTGATATCTGGGCCGCGTACGAGCATGGCGGGAAAAGCCGCGAAATGCACAGATCGAACGTTTCCCTGAGCATTCAGGACCGGATGGCGCTGCGCACGGCGGAACGACTGCTGGACCAGGGACCCGAACAATATCCACGTGAACGCCGCGACGATATCCGTTCGATGATCGATGAGCTGCCATCGTTGCTGAACGACATCACACTCCCGCAAGGGCTCAAGGAATACATCGTCCGCCTTGCACGCGAAGTTCGAATAGCGTTGGACGAGTACGACCTGACCGGCGATTTCAAGCTTGACAGCGCGTTCACCAGATTGCAGACCTCGCTCAATATCGCCGCCACCGTTTCCAAAGACGCCGACTCGCAGGGAAAGCTGGTTGAATTCTTGAGAACAAAGGTTTGCCCGTGTCTTGCTGCCGGCGCTCTTGTGCTTGGAGCCGCGGCGGACGGCACGACTGTTTTGGATTATTTCGGAGTTCGTCCCCAGATTTCTTCATCTCAGCAAGCTTTGAATACGTCTCACGAACAATCCGGGAACGATAACCCTCAAGATCAGTGAGGGTCAGCCGTCCACCAGCCGCCTGTATCTTCAGGTCGTCTACGACGCCATAGAAGACATCGAGCGCGGCTTCGAATGAGTCTCCGTCATACTTGGATAAATCAACAACCATTGGATTCTCCTTTCGATTCATTCGTCGGCGAGCGCGGCTCACGGCTTGATCTGTTTGATGCCGTCGATTGGTTGCAGGAGCTTGATCATGAGCTGGTAGAGGCTCATGCCGAGCATCGTCGCCGTCTTTTCGAGTTGCTCGGTATCGAATGCTCCTTTGCCTCGCAGTCGTTCGCTGACGGTTTTCTCGCTCATGCCGAGTTCCTTGGCGAGCGCGGCCTGTGTCTTGCGGTGCCGTGCGAGCTCGCCGCTGAGATTCCTTGCGATGGTTTCCGTCTCACTCATCTGTCTTGCCGCTCCTTTCTTTGTTCATTGCCTTGCGGTAATTCTTACCGTACTTAATTGAGTAAGTTTATTGTTACTCAATTGAGTATTCTTTACAAATCCTTCTCAATTGGGTACCATGTTGGGCATGGGAAGCATTGCCAGAAATGAAGTCACCGAAGACAGCAAGAGAATCATCGACATATGTCGAGATCTCGTTAAACGAAGCGGAATAACAAATGCCGAGTTCTACAAAAAGAGCGGTATGAGAAACAACTACTGGCACGTAAGGCTCCGATATGAAGCGCCGCTCACAACGTCCGACGTGGAGCACATCGCCTTCACATTCGGGCTCACCAGCCTCGACATCTACACCCGCGCCCTGGGCAGCGATGCCGCACGAGCCTACGAGGCCCGCGAGCGCGAGTTCCAGGTCACGGATGATCTCATCGGCCGTATCGCCGCGCACCCCGAAGACTACGACGTGGCCGCGAACAAGGATTCGAACGCACGTCTCGAAGCCGAGACGCCTGACGAGTGAGGGGAATGACAATGGGTTTCAGGGTCAATCGCAGGATCAGCCTGGGCAAGAACGTCCGGGTGAATATCGGTAAAAGAGGTGTCAGCACGTCCGTGAAGATGGGACCGGTCACAGTCAATTCGAGGGGACGCAAGACCGTGCATGTAGCAAAGGGCGTCTCATATACCATCAATCCGAAGACGAAAAGAAACACCGCTCCGCAGCGGAGGTCAACTGTCGAGAGCAATCAACAGGCGAGTTATACTCCCTCATCTGCAGGCAGCACGCCACATCAGCCCCGCCCAAAGACTTTGAAGCAGCTCGAAATCCAGTACAAGGCGTATAACGTCCTTCTTTGGGTGATGTACGCGCTGACCGCGTTCACCATCCTCATGTGCTTCTTCGGCCCCGTCATGCTCACCTTCGCCATCCCGTTCACGCTGATGTCAATCGGCTTCACCAAGCTCAAGACACCACTCAGGAAACAGCTAGAAGAGAGACGAGCCGACGACGCGTCTCCGAAGGCCACAGACATGGAGCCACGGATGAGTGAAAGGAACGCAAATGACTGAATACAACCTGTATTGCGATGAAAGCTGTCATCTAGAACATGACGACAGCGACGTGATGGTCCTTGGAGCCCTCATTATCCCCAAGGATAAAAGGCAGGAAATCACAGAGAATATTCTCCAGATCAAGGCACGTTACGGTGTCAAGGCACGCACGGAAGTGAAGTGGACGAAGGCCAGCATGCCGAAAATCGACCTGTACAAGGATTTGCTGAACTGCTTCTTCCTGGATGACGACATGAGGTTCCGTGTTCTGGTGGCCAAGAAGACACGTCTGAATCATGAGGCATGGTCCCAGTCACACAACGATTGGTACTACAAGATGTATTTCACCATGCTGAACAGGCTGTTCGATTCCACGAACACCTACAACGTGTACGTGGACATCAAGGACACGCACTCCGCGCAACGTACCGAGAAACTGGAGGAAGTGCTAGCAAACAGCCACTACGACTTCAACCACGAATGCATCAAGAAAGTGCAACCAATCCGTTCAGACGAAGTGCAAATGATGCAAATCACCGACGTGATCAACGGAGCCGTATGCAGGGCGAACCGGACGACCATCCCCCAACCATCAGGCGCGAAAGCTGAAATCATCGACTACATACGCATGAGATCAAAGCTCCGACTCACCCAGTCAACGACCTTGGGCACGCGCAAGTTCAACATCTTCGTCTGGGAAGGACGGAACGCATGACACCGCATTGGACACCGGAGCTCGTAACCAAATCCCCGATAGAAGACTTTGCCGTATATGAGGATAGGATTTATGCAATCTTCAGACATGACTTCATAGATTCACATCCATCATTCGACGGCCTCAGAGTTTCCGTACGCCGCCAGAAAGAGGAGACCGACGGAAAATGGGCTGGGTTTTTCCACATCACCAGCGTCGAAGACTACACAACCGGCGAGAGGAATGTCGATCTGCGTAGATGTGAGCGGATCAGGTTTCCACGGAAGACGATTGACAACGCAAAGGATTGTCCGCAATGCCATTATGAGGTATGTGATGCGCCATTAATCTGGAGGAAGCATAAGCATGGCCGCGATAGGTTATATATCCTCATTGAATCAGAACGGTATCTAGTCGTGCTGGAACCACATAAGGACAGAGGCTACTGCATGTTGGTCACCGCCTACTACGTCGACCATGATCATAGCTTCAACAAACTTCTGAAAGAATATGATCAGTCAAGTTTGAACGGGAATTGCGTTCAATAAAAAGCAAGGGCCGCCGCAGCGACCCTGGAGACTCCTTCTACAACTCGGTAGATGAGCTGATTCAAGCATCACATACGACACTCCAACTGTCAAGCAGAACTTGACAAACAGCAAAAAAGTACTTCTCGAAAAACAATACTTTCGGAAGAGAGGAATGTGGATAACAAGACCATCGCGGAGCTTCACCGGAACGCGGAATCCATGGGTCTGTCAGTCATGTCACGCGACCTTCCCCGTGACATATGCGGCCTATACGACGATCGACACAAACTCATTCTGCTGGCCGACTGGCTCAACCAGCGCCAGCGCCGTTGCACGCTGTGCCATGAGCTCATCCACGCGAAACACCACGATCCAGGCTGTGGTAGCCAATACGGGTTGAAGTGCGAGCGCCGGTGTCGCAGGGAGACCGCGCTGGCGTTGATCAGTCCCGTGGACTATGGCATGGTGGAGCAGATATACGAAGGCAATACGTGGATGATGGCCGTGGAATTGGGCGTCACCATCCAAGTACTGTCGGACTATCGGCAGCTGTTGTACGATTCCGGCGTGTGCGTGCAATAAAAGAAGCTCAGCGTCCACATACCGCGACGGGAAACAAAAAGGGTTCCGCCCGAACACAGTCGGACGGAACCCAAGGAACCAACAATCAGCATTTCCGTTTTCACCAAAATGAGGTTCCACGCACAGTGTAGCGCGGATCCTTGGAAAGAGACGACCATGGCCAGAGCGTTCGTAGACGACAGATGGCTCAAAAACGACGAGGACGGCAACCCGCCCAGCAGGGCCGCGAAACAGTCGCTGGCCAATGCGAAGGATCCGATGAAAGCCAATGTGCCCGGCAAATGGCGGTCCGCGCTGTACGGCCAAGGCTCACGGTGGAGATGCCGCTGGTACACGCTTCGAGACGGCAAACGCGTCCAGAAATCACGGAACTTCGCCAAGCTCCGTGACGCTGAGGAATACGCAGCGGCCATCGAGGACGACATCAGACGCGGCAAATACCGCGACCCGCAGCAGGAACTACGCATCTTCCGGGACGTTGCCTCCGAATGGACGGACGGCAAGATGGATATCAAACAGGGCACTTTGGGCAGATACCGCCGCGAATTGCGCGTTTATATCAACCCCAAGTGGGGCGATCGCACACTGAGGGAAATCCAACGCGACGAACTGCAACAGTGGGTCACGCAGCTCACCGAAGGCGGGTATCCCGCCGAACTGCAGGACGATCGCGAATCGAAGCCATTGAGTCCACGCAGCATCCGCAACATCGTCAAGGTCGTCATGGGCGGTGTCATGGAATTCGCTTTGGAGCACGGCTGGATTGGCGAGAACCCCATTGAAAAGGTCACCGTGCCGCGCATCACGCAATCCGATGACGACATGGTGTTCCTTACCGTCGAGGAGGTGGAGTTGCTGGCCGGCATGGCCGAACGGGCAGGACGGCCGGTAGACGGGCTGATCGTCCGCTGGCAGGCATACACCGGTGCCCGCATTGGCGAGACGCTGGCACTCAAATGCGGCGACGTGGATGTGGATTCACGCAGGGCGCGCATCCGCCGCACTTGGACCGACGACGGCAAAGGCAGGCTTGTGCTGGGCACGCCGAAGAACGGCAAACCGCGCAGCATCGCCATACCCAGATTCCTTATACCGTCCATCGAACGGCAGATGGAGGGCATGGGCGACGACGACTGGCTGTTCCGCGCGGCAAGAGGCGGGAACCTGTGGACGAACACGTGGCGGACGCGTGTCTGGCGAAAGGCCGTCCGACTGGCCGGCATGGAGGACGAGGGCGTGACCATCCATAGTTTGAGGCATAGCTATGCGAGCTTTGCGATTGCTCAAGGCGCGGATGTGAAGACCCTACAGATGCAGCTCGGCCACTCCTCACCCAGCATCACGCTGAACACATACACGGCTCTCTGGCCGGAACGATTGGACGATGTGGCGGACGCGATTGGCGAGCTGCGCGCTGAACAGTTGAAGACCGTCTAGACGCGGAGGTTGCGCGGTCATCGTGTCGAATCGTGTCGATAGCCTACGGCCAAGAAAAAATAAAGCCTTGGAAACATAATGTTTCCAAGGCTTCCGGTCGGGCTGACAGGATTTGAACCTGCGACATTCTGCT